>Ga0206846_1013_pt1 | contig 34965 bp, 26 predicted proteins | sample Alteio_BWOrgCont_20_FD_152878 | JGI IMG/M metagenome (GOLD analysis project Ga0206846, IMG submission 152878) | Enriched cells from forest soil in Barre Woods Harvard Forest LTER site, Petersham, Massachusetts, United States -... | ecosystem: Environmental > Terrestrial > Soil > Temperate forest >... | reverse complement strand
ACATGCCGAGCCCCGTCATTTAATGATGCCCGGTGCGACTCCCAATATGGGACATGGTTGGTATATTTCTACCGTCTTGCTGACTTCGTTGGGTTTCTACATGTGGCCACACCTATTCGGAGCGGCTTTCACGGCCAAGAGCAGCGATACCTTGCGCCGTAACGCCGTTATCATGCCTTTATATACGATGACCTTGCCGCTGGTTTTCTTTGTCGGCTTCGCGGCCGTTTTGATTGTGCCTGGACTCACCAACGGCGACCTCTCGCTGTTAACGATTGTGCGCAAGACCTTCCCGCCTTGGTTCCTGGGGCTAATTGGGGGAACAGGGGCTCTTACAGCCATGGTTCCAGCGGCCATGCTTATCCTGACGGCGGCGACGATGTTTGCTAAGAACTTCTATCGTCCGATTTTTTCGCCCGCGATGTCGGACGAAAAAGTTTCAAGATTAGCTAAAACAATGGTTTTTGTTATTACGGGCATAACGTTATTTTTCGCATTGCACAGTTCCTCCACATTAGTGTCGCTTCTGCTCCTGGGGTACGCTGGGGTCGCGCAGTTCTTCCCGGGAATTGTCCTTGGCTTGTATTGGAGTCGCGTCACTCTGGCGGGTGTATTTTCCGGAATAATCGTTGGGATTACTGTGGTTGCGGTGATGACGCTGGGCAAACGAGACCCTTTTATGGGGTTGAACGTTGGATTTTTGGCTCTTTGCCTGAACTTCCTAATCGCAGCGGTCGTAAGCCTATTTACGACGGCCCAACAGGCAAGACCTGTGTCTGCAGAGATTGATGAATGAAGTTCAAGCTCTGAAAAAGCTAGAACAAGGCGAAGGTTCGAAGGAACCTGAGCGTGAAGATTATTAATGTAGTCTTTCACCGCACCCGTTAACAGGGGCCTCGTAACATATACAGATAAGCAATTGACCGGGTCGGCCCAACCCTGGGCAACGGCCTAGGTACGGCGCAGTGAGAGCCGAAGCTGATTGAGTTACGCGTAGAAGCCGCGCAGTTTCAGGACGCGGGCCACGCAGTCGATTGCTACCAAGTAGGCGGCGATACGGTTGTTCACACCACGCTCTTGCGCGCATCGTACGACTTGATCGAAACTGCGCTCGATCGCGTCTTTCAGCCGTTCGTTCACTTCGCTTTCCCGCCAAAAAAAACCTTGGCGGTCCTGCACCCATTCGAAATAGCTCGCCGTGACCCCGCCCGCGTTCGCCAGAATGTCCGGGATAATAAATATTCCCTTTTGATCGATCAGCGAATCAGCGTCGGCCATGGTGGGGCCGTTCGCGCCCTCGCACAGAACCCGGCACTCTAAGCGTCGGGCGTTCTCAGCCGTGATCTGGTTCTCGACCGCCGCAGGCACCAGAATGTCGCAGGGACGGAACAGAATGTCGTGCGCTGACAGCTTCTCTCCTCCCGGAAACTCAGGCAGGGCCCTCTTTTGAACGTACACCCAGTCATAGAGCATGCGCACATCGAACCCCTTTTCGTTGTAGAGTCCACCGTCGGCGTCAGCGGTCCCAATAATCTTGTAGCCCGCCGCTTGCATCAACAGTGCTGCCTGTGACCCCACGTTCCCAAATCCCTGGATGATTACGCGGCAGCCCTCGCGCCGGATTCGCAGTTTCTCGATGGCCTTGTTGCAACAGATCATAACGCCGCGCCCAGTCGCTTCCTTCCGGCCGCGTGACCCGCCCAAATCCAGTGGCTTCCCAGTCACAACAGCCGGGGTTGCCTGGCGCACATGCATCGAGTAGGTGTCCATCACCCAAGCCATGGTCTGTTCGTTGGTGCCAATGTCCGGAGCAGGAATATCTCGCTCGGGACCGAACCAGTCACACAACTGCGCCGTGTAGCGACGAGTGAGGCGCTCAAGTTCAGTCTGCGAGAGTTTCTGCGGATCGCAGATCACTCCTCCCTTCGCACCGCCAAAAGGAATGCCAACCAAAGCGCACTTCCAAGTCATCCAGGCGGCGAGTGCGCGGACTTCGTCGAGGGACACGTCTGGAGCAAAGCGGATGCCTCCCTTGCCGGGGCCGCGCACGGACGAGTGCAGAACCCTGTAGCCTGTGAAGATTTCGACTTGGCCGTTGTCTAGCATCACCGGGATGTAGATAGTGACCTCGGTTTCGGGATAGCGCATGTAATGGTAGATGCCTTGCTCCAGACCAAGCCTCTTAGCCGCTGATTCAAATCGGGCTTCGGCGGACGCATAAACACTCAACTCATCTTGTACAATCCGGGCCATCTCGGCGTCTCCTCACGACAAAAACCTGTTCGATCCGCTCTAAACCTTTTCGAATTTAAAGAATCGATCCGAAGGGCGCCCCTCCGAGCAAATGCGCGGACTTCCGATGCCCCGCTCGCACAATCGGCAACATTGAGCGAGTCGGAATACACAAATTTGCCGTTGCGACCCGAAGCCTAGTTATCCAGCGCTTAGGCCCATGCACCAGGTCACTCGATTCTCAAACTTAGCGAATCTTTTTCGCTAGGATGCTTTGGAGTCCCGGATTGAAGACTAAACCAGTTATGACACCACCTTCTCCGGTAAACTGGACTCGATCCTGAAAACGATTGTCTTGATAGAACAAGTTGTTTGATCCAGACTGCAGCTCAACATCTTTATTAGGAGCAAAACCGTAAATCGCCCTGGCGCCTGTCGCAGTCGCTACAAGATGGTCCCCTTCTCGTCTGATTCGCAAGGCGGCATTGGCTCCGAATTCATAATCCCCAGCATAGAGATCTAGGGTGTTCGCATCTACTTTCACCTGAGTCGTAAAGTGCACAGGGCGCGGAGGCACCGAGGAAAGCACAGCGTCCCAAGCGACCTCTCCAGCGTAGAGGTTTACCATTTCTGCCGTAAGATCCGAGTTGTCAACCTCCTGCGTGCTGACTGCATAAAGTACATCGCCGTCGCCCCGAGTATTGAAAGGTTGGATGGCCCGTGCAAGCGAAGTCTCCACCTGCACGGCTAGACGCTGTAACTCAGCCCACGACATTTTCTGGTTTGTCACCACAAGAAAAAGATTCGTACTCCGGCTGAATCCCGAGGGCTCTTGTTGGTCCAAGTTGGCTTGCAGAGCCTGTTGTCCGCCCGACTCAAGAAGCTTTTTGAAGTGATCGGCGATCGATGGCCCCACAATAGAAGAGGAATGGTTTTCGACGACCACATTTCCATTTCGATCTACGATCGCTCCTCCGTTCATGACGCCGAATACCGCAAGTTTAGTGGGACCTATCTGACGAAATGCCGCTCCTTGCCCGCTTTTGGCTCTTTCACCAAACGGACCACCCTGGCTCGTCATCCTCCCGGCACCGTGGGCTCCCAAGGGAAACCAACCCGGACGTCTGTTTTCGAATGCTGCGCGTCCCAAATCGGCATCGGGATGAATGGTATTGAATCTCCCGCCAAGATCGAAAACGATTGCCGCGACTACATGAGCAGGAGCAAGGCTAGAGCTTCGGCCCGGGACAGCATTCGGGGGCGCAGTTCGCTCGCGCAAAAGGCGAATGTCGTCTGCAACCCCTCCAGAAACCTCCAGCCCATAATACGAGCCGCCGGCAAACGTCACCGCATCGAGCGAGGTATCTTCGTACCCGAGCCTAAGTCCGTCTGTATTCACGGTGCCGGGCCAGCCGCCTCGAACTTCGACAACACCCGTCGCCCCCTTCGGAAAATAGAACACCGTTGTTCCGGTCGGGCCCTCCTCGTATTCGGCCACGCCAATTTCAAGTCCCGGAAAATCAAAGTTCAGCGTCGGTCCGGTGAAGGAAGTCGTCGGAACCGAGTGAACCGCATTCGTGCTCCCGGACTGGCCGCTGCTCCTGCCCGCAGTCCATGTCGAGAGAAAGGCTACTACCACGATGACGCAAAAAGTCTTTCTCATCGTTGTTCTCCTCACAAACCGAATCACAGACCAGCGAAATCAGGCTTCAGAGTTCCTCGATGCCAAAAGAACGCAATCGCGACGCAGCCCAACACAGAGCAAACATTTGTAGTGAACGTCAGCATCAACGAACACTTTGTCTTTTCGATCTTCACACCGAATTCGCATTGCAACCGGCGTCTCTCCATGAATGCTAATACATCAACTTAAGTGAAAACTGTAATTGTCTGGAGTTCGAAGCAGTTGAATGGATGAAGCCGAATCCCGAACCGGTCACGACGTCATTCGGCAAGCCAAAGTCCACGTTGTTAAAAATGTTATAGAACTCGGTACGAAATTCGACTGCGTATTCTCGACCGCCGGCTGCTCGTTTGATGGCGGTATCCTTCGAAAGCGCAACATCTAGGTTGTAGAGAGGCGGCCCAAAGAAAGTGTTGCGCCCTAAAGTCCCAAACCGCCCTCGGAATGGGCCCGTGCCATTGGGCACACCAATGGGAATGTAGAAAAACGAGGCGTTAGCGCTTCCCCTCCCAAAATAATCAGATCGGTCAGCGCGACTGGTTGATAGCGCAGGAGTCCCGATTTGATCGGGCCGGTCACTTCCACCGTTCCCATATCCGGTTTGCTGGACACCGGAAAATACCGAGAAGGGAAGGCCGCTATTGAGCTGACCGATCGTCATTATCTGCCAACCAGACGCGAGGCTTCCCCTGATTCCGTTATTTATCCAGCGGTCAAAAGGTAATCCCCAAGAAGCGCTGAAGGACAAATTATCTGTGACATTGGATGAAGAGGGACCTCTTTCTAATTTAAGATTCTGCGGATCCTGAGGTGCACTGCCGATACCGTTAGAACCACCCCCGGCTGCATTATCGATGGACCTGCTATACGTGAATGTTGCGTTGAATCCCAACCTCCACTTACTCGGAACCTTCCGAATCAGAAATTCACCCCCATCGTATGAAGAGTGAACTGTATTTGCGATCAGATTCTCGGGCCCAAAGCCGCCAATAAACTGACCCGCGGAATTAAATAGTGAGAAGGGAGCAAATCCCGGAGAAGCACCTTGAAAGTTATTCGGATACTCATTACCGCCTATTCCGATCCCGGTTAACCCTAGGTAAGAAGCACTTACGTTGAACGCGCCCCACTGTTGCTGAATACCAAACATATATGTAGCCAGGTAACCATCGTGATAGGACTGGTCCTGCCCTTCCAGCTGGAGCGGCTGAACCTGATCTCCTGGCAATAACGCGGCGAGGTCTTCTTCAAAACGATTAATGTCGATAGGTGTATTTGGCGCGACCTTGCTCGTACCATTGGGATAAACGAGAGTCCCCTGGGGCGTATAGACAATAGGGGCGGCAAAAGGAATCACGGAGTTGTCAAATGGGACCGGTGCGCCGGTTCGGGCTGACTCTGAGGTCGTGATCGCAAACGGGAAGAAGTTATACAGATTGGTGTTTGGAAATGAATAAGTGAGTAGGGTTGTTATGGCACCGCCTGCCCGAACGACGGTGTTATCTTTCGCCTGCCAAGAGATGCTCAATCGAGGAGCCCAGCCCTTCCAATTCATCCGGTAAGGCGGATTCGGATTGACCACCCATTGCTGAACTACTCCCGGGGCGTTATACCGCACCTGATTCCCGCCAGGTCCAAAGAAGAGCGGTCCGGCAGTTTCGTCGTGAGGCTCGCGAAAGGGTGAATTAATTTCATAGCGGATACCGTAGTCTACGGATAGTCGCCGAGCCGCCTGCCAATTATCGAGGATATAGAAATTGTATGACTCACGATGCACAGCGGCTTCGCCGATACGATTCCCTTGGGGGAACCCTCGTCCGCCGGTTGTCTTGGTAAACGAAAACGGCGTGCCGGTCAGAAAGCCAGTAAGTGTATCGGGTAGCAAATCTCCGACGTTTATATTGTGCTGTCCACTTGCGGAGAGGATTGTCATTGGGGAATACGCAGGGCCGCCACCAAAGCTGTACTTGCCATTCACGGAATTACCGAGCTGTGTGGTATCCCGATTCAAACGGATTTCACCTCCACCCTCAAAGGAATGTGCGCCAGTAATTCTTGTAAAGGTTTGGCGAAATTGGTACAGGTTGCCCCACAAACCCCGCGTGCCACCCGCCTGAGAATTAATAGCTTCGTAAAGATTATTTGCAAACGTCAACCCCGGCTGAGTTGTGTTAACTGCGTCGTAAACGGGAGTACTCCGGACGAAGCCGAGCGTCGTTGTGAGCGACTGGGTCGGCGAAATAGCACGAATATAGTTCAGCGCAGCCCCGCGATAGCCCTGCGTAAAGAGCTGTGCGTACGTGGGATTAATTGCGGTTTGATCAGGATTGGTTGTGGGGCCGCTAACCTGCTCATAGCTAAATCGTCCCATCAATTGAGACGTGTTCGACAAACGCTGGTCAATCCGAATCGAAAATTGATCGCTCGTGGTAATCACGTTCGAACTCGTCGCATAAGTTCGCTTCCCATACGCCCCGGTTGGATCATTTGGAAGTGGATAAAGTGCAAGTGCAGGCAGAATTTGGGGATTGATTGGTACATATAACGTGTCGCCGGGAAAAGCCGTCGTATCTTGCCCCAGTCTTTCGGCCTCGGTTGGCACTGAAAGCACTTGGGTCGTTCCCTGGTTTTGTCTCAGACCTTGATACTCGACAAAGTAGAAGGTCCGGTCGTGCCCATCGTATAAATGCGGCAGAAACAAGGCGCCCCCATTTGTCGCACCGAATTCATTGCGTCTAAATGGTGGGATGCGACCGGGATTGTCCGGCGGGCCCAGGTCAAAGTAGTTTCTGGCGTCAAATGCCGAGTTGCGTAAAAACTCGAATAGCACACCATGCACTTGGTTGCTGCCCGACTTGCTGATTATATTTGTGTATCCAGCCGCGCCTTCGCCAATCGATGCCGGCAATACGCCTGAGACTGAATCGATCTTCTGAATTGCGTCCAGATTGAAATCGGAGATGGTAGCCCCGCCCAACTCGGGGTCAGTTGTGTCGGCTCCATCTAAGGCGAAGACGGCCCTTGCACCCGCCTGCCCATGAATTGAATATTGCTGCGTGAAATTACCTCCATTACTGGCCGTCGTAGTCGTACCAGCAGTCAAAAGCAGCAACTTACTTGAATCTCTTTGCTCAAGCGGTAGACCCGACACTTGCTGGCTTCCTATGCTTCGTCCGCCGGCCCCTGGTGTCGGAGCGCCAGGGCCTGCCCGCTCTTGTAAAACGAAATACCGCTGCTTTGCTAACAGAGTAAGATCGATCGCTTGGTCGCCAGCTTCCACAGTTAGGCGTAGCGGCGCTGTGGTTTGACCAGCCCACCGCACTATAACGCGATAACGTCCGGGTGTTAGTATGGCAAGATTGAAGCGACCACTTGAGTCAGTTTCTACTCTGGTTACCGAGCCATTCGCGAACCCGCGCTTGCCAACACGACGTAACTCGACGACCGCAGCGGGAAGCGCCCTTCCACTTGCGTCGCGCAGAGTTCCGTTGAGGGAATTCGGATTAGGTCGCGGGCTGCCCCGCACGGCACCGAGCAGGTTCGAAGTACATCCCGCCAACGACACCAACATAATCACTGCCATAGTTACCTGTCGGGCATCGCGCATAAACCAACGGTTAGCAGCCTCGCGAAACCTCGCTCGATTGGCGGTCACGACACTCGTTGTTGTGATGATGGCAAAACTTCCTTTACGGAATACGAGTCCCTTGATTGTCTGGACGGTCTTGCCCGAATCTGAACGGCGAACGACTTCGATTGATTTATACGGCCTGAATCCTAGCTAGCGTAGTCGAATGGCGAAAATATTTTGTTCTTCTCATCTGTATACACAGTTTGTATGACCCGATCGCCAGCGGCCAGCGGACAATCGTGGCGCCCAGTGTTTCCGCGTTGTGAGTTGTAGGGTCATCCAGTTTGCATGTGGATGGGGCCCGAGAAGGATCCGCTCGCCGCGACCAAGAAAAGTTTGCTTGCGAAGTCTCGGCAACTGATCGATGAGGCGCGCGGCAAGACAGAATCTTCAGTCTCTTGGCCTGTTCACGACGCCTCAAGCTAGGAGGCGCGTAGCCGCATCAATCAGGTGGGACCTGACGCCCCGGGGCAGCGGTTAGGACCAAAGCTCAATGGCGAAAGCAATAGCGATCGCAAGTCCGCTGGCCACGAACAATCATCTACGCCGCTGGGTTGAAAAAATCGCGGCGCTTACTCAGCCGTCCTCAATCCACTGGGTTGATGGTTCGCAGGAGGAAAACGACGCGCTGTGCCAGCGGATGGTTCGCACAGGCACGTTCCTGAAGCTCAACGAAAAGCAGTGGCCGAACTGCTTCTATGCGCGTTCCGATCCAGACGATGTCGCGCGCATCGAAGATCGCACGTTTATCTGCTCGCTTTCCAAAGATAACGCCGGCCCGACGAATAACTACCACGATCCCTACGAAATGCGCCGACAGCTCAAAGGTCTGTTTAGCGGTTCGATGCTCGGCCGCACTATGTATGTTCTTCCGTTTAGCATGGGGCCCATTGGCTCTCCTTTCTCGCGCGTTGGCGTGCAACTAACAGATTCTCCTTATGTCGTCGTCAATATGCGCATCATGGCACGCATCGGTCTGCGCGTATTTCAGGAAATCGATAAGGGCGACGTTCGCGTTGTTCCCTGCGTGCATTCTGTCGGTATGCCGCTCGCACACGGACAAAAGGACGTTCCATGGCCATGCAATCGCGAGAAATATATCGTTCACTTCCCTGAGGCACGCGAAATTTGGTCGTTTGGGTCGGGCTATGGCGGCAATGCGCTGCTGGGCAAAAAGTGTTTCGCGCTTCGCATTGCTTCGAACATTGCCCGCGACGAGGGTTGGATGGCGGAGCATATGCTGATTCTCGGCGTCGAAGATCCTCACGGCGAAAAGACATATGTCGCTGCGGCGTTCCCGAGCGCCTGCGGCAAGACGAATTTTGCCATGATGATTCCTCCGCACGGCTTCGAAGGATGGAAAGTCTGGACTGTCGGCGACGACATCGCGTGGATTCGTCCGGACGAGTCGGGGCGGCTACGTGCCATTAATCCTGAAGCTGGCTTCTTTGGTGTGGCGCCGGGCACCTCGGCGAAGACAAATCCTAACGCCATCGCCACGCTGTCGCGCAACACGATCTTCACGAACGTGGCTCTCACGAAAGATCGCGGCGTGTGGTGGGAAGGCATGACCGATGAGCCACCCCAAGAGTGCACGGATTGGCGCGGTAACAAATGGACGCCAGAGATTGCAAAAGCGACAGGCGCGACAGCTGCGCATCCCAACGCGCGCTTCACTGCGCCCGCCTCACAGTGTCCTTCGATCGATCCGGCTTGGGAGGAACCCGACGGGGTGCCAATTAGCGCCATCATTTTTGGTGCGCGCCGGGCCACCACCATGCCTCTCGTTTTTCAAACGTTCAATTGGAGTTCGGGCGTCTATGTTGGCGCAACCATGGGTTCGGAGATGACAGCAGCGGCGGCGGGAACCGTCGGAAAAGTGCGCCGCGATCCCATGGCGATGCTTCCGTTTTGTGGCTACCACATGGGCGATTATTTCCGGCATTGGATCAAAATGCAGCGCGGCCTTTCGGCGACCCCGAAGATTTTTCACGTCAATTGGTTCCGCAAAGATGATCGCGGGAATTTCCTCTGGCCCGGCTTCAGCCAAAACATGCGCGTTCTGAAATGGATCGTCGATCGCGTGCGCGGGCGGGCGTTAGGAAAAGAGATGCCGATTGGCTGGATCCCGCGTTATCAGGATATGGATTGGCAGGGTTTGGATTTCCCGCACGAAACATTTGAGAAGTTACAGGCTTTTGATCGCGAGACTTGGCGCAGGGAAGTGCTGGACCACGAGGAGCTCTTCATCAAGCTGCAAGATCATCTCCCCAAAGAGGCGATCTTTGAAAGAGAACTGCTCATTTGCCGACTCTAGCCGTTTCGGCGTGAGGGCCTTGGCCATCCGCCAATTGATGTTATCAAGAGGAACCCGTAAAAGGTTGCGGCTTGGTTCACCTACCGCCAGGTAGTGGATTCAGGAGCGGCCCGCGATCGCGCTTTTCAACACCCGCGACTTTCGAATACATCATGCCATGATGTTCTGTAGGTGTGCATTATTGCGGTTGCTCTTACAGAATGTCACAGATTCAGGTGTGCGCAGCGCCCGTTTGGTCGCTGTGAGAAAACGGGTTGCTCAGGGCGTCTTAAGCGAAGGCATAACGCCCTGCTCCCATAGCTGAAGCATGCGCTCGCCGGTCTCGGCGAATTCCGCGTGCCCGTTGATATAGGCGCGCAGTTCCTGGGGGGGTGTCCACAATCGCAGCGGCGGCGCGTTCGAGTATCTCCCGCACGCGGGCAGGGGTGCCGCCGCCGCGCGTCTCGCCCAGGCGCTGCAGCTCCCTGGCGCTCGCCCATTTCGTGGTGCCGTTGAGCGTGAGCGCCATGCTGTCCTTGGCCAAGTAGACGGAGGTGGTCACCAGATCGTAGACGGGCGCGAGCCGGGCTTCGCCCTGAACGTCATCGTACACAATCCGAAAGTTCTTCAGATGCGCGTCCCCGTTGCGCAGCGCGCAATTGAGGGCGATCAGTGTGAATAGCTTTTCCATGTCCTCGTTGACATGCGTTGAGTTTGCAAACTGCCCGAATCGCTTCATGTCACCGATACCGCACGCGCGGTCGCGGCGCCCGGCAGGTACAAAAACGTGCTGCCGCGCTCGCCGTGGCGATCGAGCAGTCCCGCCTCAGCGGCGTCGGTCCAGATCTTTATCGTCGAGATCCTCTCGGAGGAGTTCGTCCAGGGTGGGGCGGTGCGAGCCCGCCTCCTGCAGCTTCAGCTCAAGCCCGAGAGCGGCGAGCAGTTTGGTGAGTTTTGCGAAGCCCAATTCGCCGGCGCGCCCGTTTTCAAGCGCCTCAAGCGTGGCGCGGCTGATGCCCGCCTTGCGCGCCAGCGCCGCCTGGGTGAGCTTGAGTGCCTTACGGCGCTGGGCGATCTGTTGCCCTATGGAGGTTAGTTCCAACATATGCCCAATATATTAGGCATTTATAGATTTAAAAGGACTTTGCCTAAAGTACTGGGCACAACTCGATTCCTCAAGCATGGGGCTGCGATCTGCTTCCTGACGGCCCGGCCTCTCTGTCGCTTCAACCCCAACCTACCTCCTCCCTGGAATCTGTCGCGCCAATGGCAGAGCTGCTTCCGCGAAACCCCTAACTCCCTGGCCAGCCCTACGATCGTATCAACCTCCGCCATCCGACGCACCTCTTCCTGCTTGAAATCCATGCTATAGCTGTCGCCCCTCGTTTTCTTCTTCATCGGACTTCCCCGTTATCGCCGATAACTGTCACCCATTTCTTGCCCGCCTCCGTGTCTCACTTTTGGGGTTCAGTACAGTCAGCGCGGATACTGATCGACGCATTTTACTTTTCGCATTGGGACTGGCCCGAGGGAACGCAATTTGTAATCGGGCACACCCTTCTAACCGGGCTGTTCTGCGCCCTTGCCGTTAGCTACTGGGGGTTGTTCGCCTGGCACGTCTTGTGGTGAGGGACATTGAGCCGCTTGATTCAGGCGAGACTGGCCTTCGGAAAAATTGTGCCTAATTTTTTGCCTACCACCACGTTTTGGGATGTTGCTAGCTGTTGCCGGATTTCCGCGCGTATCCTTCAACGATCCAGTAACTTCGAGTGACCGACAAATAGCGGTCCCGTACCCATATGAACTAATGACCGCTGTTAATCGGGAGTTGGCGCGCCGAAAAGCCGGAACTCCTTCGCCGCCCGCCCGATTCCATCCGACCCCTCCTATTGCATTCCCATATAGGGCGTGCTATTCTCGCGCCGTTTGACGTCCAGCCCCAACCTATCGGGCGTTCATCTCGGAGGCATTCATGCGAATGATTCGGGCTTGGCTGTCGCGCCTTAGAGAGGTTTTCAATAGACGCCCTGACCGTGATCTCGCTGCCGAACTCGAATCCCATCTCCAGTTTCACATCGATGACAATCGCCGAGCTGGCATGACGCTCCAAGAGGCGCGCCGCCAAGCACTCATCAAACTCGGTGGCCTCGACCAAATTAAGGAATCCTACCGCGACCGCCGCGGTCTTCCTTGGCTTGATTCGCTCGCGCAAGACGTCCGCTTCGCCTTTCGCATGCTGCGCAAAAATCCCGGCTTCACGACCGTCGCCATTCTTACGCTTGCTCTCGGCATCGGCGCGAATACGGCCATCTTCACGCTGGTGCAGAAGATCTTGCTGCGATCGCTGCCGGTGGCGAATCCTTCGCAACTTTACCGTGTGGGAGACCGCAGCGATTGTTGCTATTACCAAAACTACCAAAACGCGGACGGCGATTTCGACCTTTTCTCCTACGATCTCTATCAGCACTTCAAGGAAACCGCGCCGGAATTCGAGCAGTTGGCGGCCGTTCAGGCAGGCGGTGGGGCTTACGACGTTCGCAGCGGAGCCGCGCCGGCCGTGCGACTGCGCGGAGAATACGTTTCTGGAAATTATTTTTCGACGCTCGGCGTGGGGGCGTTTGCAGGGCGGCCTTTCAGCGACAACGACGATACGCCCGGAGCCGCCTCCGCGATTGTGTTGAGCTATCGGAGCTGGCAAACGAATTTCGCGGGCGACCCGGGCATTGTTGGATCGACAGTTGATATCGAAACGCATCCGTTTACCGTAGTCGGTATCGCCCCGCCGGGATTTTTCGGAGACCGCGTGATCGCGTTCCCCCCTGATTTCTGGCTGCCGCTTTCGAGCGAACCAGCAATGGAAGGCGCGAATTCCTCGCTGCTTGACCTGGATACCGACTGGCTGTACGCGCTGGGACGCATTCGTCCCAGTTCCAATTTGATTGCATTGCAGAGCAAGCTTTCCAATGTGTTGCGGGAGTGGCTTGCGTCGAGGCCTGTCTATAGCGATCTCGGTGGAGCGCAACAGATACCCAAGCAGCATGTCGTTCTTGCTCCGGCCGGCGGAGGCATTCAGAGACTGCAGCAGCAGACGGGTGCGGGCTTGCGCACGCTTATGGTGCTCTCTAGCGTAATCCTGCTGATCGCCTGCGCGAACATCGCCAACCTGCTGCTCGCGCGCGGTGCAGCACGCCGTGCGGACGTGGCGGTGCGTGTGGCGCTGGGCGCGGCGCGCGCAAGGCTCGTGCGTCAGACGCTCGCCGAGAGCTTGCTGCTGGGCCTCTTCGGTGGCGCGGCGGGCTTAGCGGTGGCCTATTTCGTCTCGCGCATGCTGCTCGCACTGGCGTTCCCCCATTCGCAGAACATGCCCGTCGATGCGACTCCTTCGACGCCCGTGCTGGCGTTCGCGTTTCTCATTTCGCTGTTCACCGGCGCGATTTTCGGAGTGACGCCTGCGTGGATCTCGTCGAGTGCGCATCCGGCTGACGCGCTGCGAGGTAGCGGTCGCGCGACGCGAGATGCGTCTTCGCTGCCGCAACGCGCGCTGGTAGTGTTTCAGATGGCGATGTCGGTGCTGCTGGTGGCGGGGGCGTTCATCACCGCGAAATCGCTCCGTAACTTGGAGCACCAGAACATAGGATTCGCCACAAGCAATCGCTACGTGGCGCAAATCGATCCAAAAGGCGCCGGTTACACTGCCGACCGGCTTCCCGAACTGTACGGCCGGATCCGCGATGCTTTCTCGGCGCTGCCGGGCGCGGTGAATTTAAGCTTCGCGCGCTACGTTCCTCTCGGCGGCAACATGTGGGGCGGATGCGTGATGCGCCAGGGCCATCCTCCGCCGCGCGCAGACGAGCCTTGTTTCTCGGAGTGGGACCGCGTCAGCCCGCAATTTCTGGACTCGATTGGCGTGCCGATCGTGCGCGGGCGCGGATTTACGGCGGCGGACGTCACCGGCGCGGGCTCGGTTGCGATCGTCAACGAGGCATTCGTGCGGCAGTTTTTCCCGAACGAAGATCCGATCGGGCAGCGTTTCGGCCGGAACACGCCGAAGTATGCGGGATCATTTGAAATCGTGGGTGTTTTTGCGGATTTCAAGATGGGGAATCCGCGCGCGGAAGTCCGGCCTCTGTTCTTGCGCCCTCTCGCACAGCAATTCACCGCATTTACGGAGCCGGAGGAGCAGGCGGCGGAGGCGAGTTCGATGTTTGCCGGCTGCATCATCTTCGATTTTGCGCGCGCGCAAGAAAATGCCGAGGAACTGATTCGCACGGAGATGATGCGGATCGATCCGAATCTTACCGTGTTTGGGTTCGATACTTACGACGCGGAAGTGGCGGCGAACTTCAGTCAGGAGCGTCTGGTCGCGCGACTCAGCACGATTTTTGGAGTTCTTGCGCTGCTGCTCGCGTCGGTGGGGCTTTACGGCGTGATGTCTTACAGCGTGGGAAACCGCACCAACGAAATCGGCATTCGCGTGGCGCTCGGAGCGGAGCGTGCCGGCGTGGTGCGCATGATTTTGCGCGAGGCGCTCGCGCTTGCGGCGATCGGGATCTGTGCCGGAGCGCTGGTTGCGCTGGCCGTGGCGCGTGTGGCGGTGAGTCAACTGGCAGGATTGCTCTTTGGTGTTTCAGCCACGAGCGCGAGCATGATGGCGCTGGCCTGCGCCGTCTTGGCAGCAAGTGCTGCACTGGCCGGTTATTTGCCCGCCAGACGAGCTTCGCGCGTTGATCCCGTGGTGGCACTGCGGCACGAGTAAGTGCTCCGGGATAAACCGGCGCGGAGGAGCGGAGAAGGCACGGTCCACTCGGTTCGCGGGAGCTGATATTGCTATGCAATCAAGTGCTTTAGGCTGATTGCGAAGGTCGCGCTGCGACCGACCCGACTGTATCGTACCGAACTTCGCCAGCGCGCCGAAAGTGCCGGGTACCTGTTGTATAGGCGCACTCCCACAGCGTCAGAGACGCGGACACCTTTGAAACGAGTAAAGACCAGCGGTTCCTGAAACCCCATCTGTCCCTAATTGGCGGTATTGTCTTTCCGGGCTGGGTAGTAGAGAACTCTATCTGGAGGCACAATCCATGTTCCGCTCACTCGCAATAGGTCTTGTTCTGGTCGCAGCGCTTCTCGCAATGCCCCAGTGGGACCTTCATCAGCAAGCCTCGGCGGCTGATGCCTTGCAAGGTCGAGGCTATTGGTCCGACGCGCCGCCCCCACAATGGGGACGCCCGCACAATCCCCATCGCGGGGCTTGCTTCTACAAAGATGCAAACTATAGCAACGTCTATTTCTGCGTAGCCGAGGGGCAGCGCTACTCTTCGCTGCCGCCCGGATTCAACGACGTGATTTCGTCGATCCGCATTTTCGGATCGAGCAACGTCCGCATTTTCAACGACACCAACTTCGGCGGTATGAGTGCCGTTACGCGCTCAAGCGTTTCCAACCTCAAGAATTTTCCCCTTGCTGGCTATCCGGGAAAACATTGGAACGACCGCATATCGTCACTTGCCGTCTTCGACTCGGGACACGACGAATGGAACGGCCGCGGCGGCCCAAGCCCCAGACACTGAGATTAGTTGCAGGGGTTAGGCACGTGGAGGCGCGAGTGCGTCGCGCGTTCAATACGTCGCGTTTAATGGGTTGTGATGCAGTCCCGGCCTGGACCTCGGCCTTGCCCCAGCGCTCGAGACGGTCGCGGGGTGGTTGCTCGCCCTCGATTTCGAAACTCGCGCGGCTGTCGGCTAGCAGCGAGCCGCTCGCCGCGCGCGTCTCGACATGACGTTGCGTCCGCCCTAGGATTTCAGGCGCCTTTTCAGCGAGGCCGCTTTTCGTGGATTGTTCAAGCTTGTCAGTGCGGCGGACGAAGGCATCGCACCCTCCTCCCGTCGTCTTCGGAGAAGGAAGGGCCACCCAAGGGATCGCCTCCCAGCGTGTTCAGCTTAGGGGTCAGATCGAACGTATTATATATATAGTAAAAAACCCATGACCCATTGCTTATATTGCGCCGGACAATTCAGAACAGGGACGCGAGCAGAGCGTGAGCGCGACAGACGACACGGGCTGAGCCTGGCGCCTCGCGACTTGCCTCTACTTGGTGATCGGGGGCATGCGCTCGGCGAGGAGTTCGATGGCGGGCTCGAGGCATTGGCGGTTTTGCCAGAACTCGGCCCACAGATCGCCTTTGGTCTTGATCCGGGTGATGATGTTCCCCATATTCAGGTTTTCGGGGCGGAGACTCTGGCGTAATTCGCTCGTTAGAATAGGCGCGGAGATCGGAGCTTGGGGAAATGCACGCACACAGTAGGGTGCGGCGAGCGGTCGGCCGTGCGCGTTTTGTTGTACGTCGATGAGAACGCGACCGGAGGGGCGCTTGGCCACGGAACGCTCGTTCGTCACTAGGTTCGAATGCTTCTTGGCTGCGGTGCGCGCCACGATTTCGCCGAACGTCCGCAACTGCTCATAGGTGTAGACGGGTTCGACAGGAATATACAAATGGATTCCAGTGGCGCCGGACGTTTTGAGGAAGCTCACCAAACGCAGCACTTTCAATTCTTCTTCCAGGGCACGGGCGACCGTCACCACCACCGAAAAATCCGTCCCGTCCGACGGGTCGAGATCGAAAAAGAAATAATCGGGGTGATCGAGATCGTCGACACGGCTAGACCAGGGATTGTGGTCGATGCAGCCGAGCCCGGTCAAAAAAAGAAGGGAAGCGCGATCATTCGCGGTGGCGTAGTAAATATCTTTTCCTTTGCCTTCTGATTGCAGCGGCACGGTGACAAACCAATCGGGCAACCCTTCGCGCACATCCTTCTGAAAAAACGCGTTGCCTTTGATTCCATCTGGGTATCGTCGCAGCACCAACGGCCGGTCGCGGAGAAATGGCAAAATGAGATCGGCTGTGCGGTAGTAATGCGCCAGCAGATTTCGCTTGGTGTAGCCGGATTCCGGGAAATAAATCTTGTTGAGGTTGCTGAAGCGCAGCCGCTTGCCATCCAGCTCGATCGCGATGGTTTCTTCGCGGCCTTTGAAAAGCTCCGCTTCGATCTCGGACTCTTTCTTTAGGACTCGACCCACGACCTTCGGCGCCTGAATCACGGTGGGAGGCCGGGCCGATTTCACTTCGCTTTCCCAACGGCATTCTGCAGGCGTCGCGTCGTCACGAATTCCTAGGAAAACAGGATGGCGCAGCGCATGCTCGTCCGTCCAGCCGCTAAATTTCACGCGCACGACCAGCTTTGGCATGACCCACGTTGCCGCTTCGTTGGTTTGCGGAGTCTTGTCAAAAGGGCACCCGCGCGTTTTCAACGGCTCCAGTCTTCCGGCAAGGTCCGCCAAAAGTTTCTCGCCAAATCCGCTACCCACATGTCCGATGAAACGAAGCTTCTTGTCTTCATACAAACCAAGCAGCAACGAGCCGAAGGGAATCGCGGCAGTGCGAGCGGCGGTCCAACCGCCAACAACCGCGTCCAGCGTCTTCGTGACTTTGAGCTTGATCCAGTTGGTGCTTCGGCCAGAGACGTAGGGACTGTCGGCCCGTTTCGCCAGGATTCCTTCCAGCTCGTTCTGTTTGGCTAGCTCAAAGAGTTCTTTGCCGTGCTCAAGCTGGTGATCGGAAAAGCGGAAACGGTCGGAGGCATGCAGCAAGTTTTTCAAAAGCTGCTTGCGACCCATCAAAGGCGCTTGGCGAAGATCGTATCCGTCGCAGTAGAGAAGGTCGAAGATGTAGTAGACAACCGGCACGCGAGCGACGAGGCTCTCGCTGGTGGCGCGCACGTGCATGCGGTCCTGCAAACGTTGGAAATCGCTGCGGCCTTGCGAATCGAGCGCGACGATCTCGCCGTCAAGGATCGCTTCACGAGCTGCGATCGCCGAGGAAAGCGTGGCCAGTTCGTGATAGCGGGTGCTAATTTCCTGCCCACTACGCGAGTACAAGCTCGACTTCCCGTCGACGATTCTCGCTTGCGCGCGCACGCCGTCCCATTTGATTTCGTAAAGCCAGTCGGCGCTGGAAAAGGCCTGGCCACCGATGGTTGCCAACATCGGACCAAACCGGGTTGGCATCTTGCTCTTGCGGGAGCCGTGCAATTCGGCCGCTTCCACAGGAGTCGACGATCGATGGGGGGGTAGCTCTTCCTTAATTTCCTCCAGAACGCGTCCCGTGAGCACCGAACCGTCGTGTTGATCGATGTCCCATGCGCCGTCCTCGGCCGAGTCCTTGTGTTTGAGCAGCAGCCATTCGTTGCCCTTTTCACTCTGCTTCAGCTTGACGAGCGCAAAGCTGCCGCGCAATTTTTCGCCGTTCAAAGTAAATTTGATTTCGCCGCGCCCGATTTGCCTCAGCGCAGGAACGTTGCCTTCGACGAGAAACGTTCCACGGTCCCACACCATTACGGTGCCCGCGCCGTAATTTCCCTCTGGGATCTTTCCTTCGAAATCGCCGTAATCGAGAGGATGATCTTCGGTTTGCACCGCCAGGCGTTTGTCCGCGGCGCTTTGAGACGGCCCCTTGGGTACAGCCCAGGATTTCAGCGTGCCATCGATGGAGAGCCGAAAGTCATAGTGCAGTCGCCTGGCGGAGTGTTTCTGAACCACAAAGAATCGCTCCTTTGTGGGTTTGGCTTGCTCGCCCGAAGGTTCGGGCGTGCGACTGAACTTCCGTTTTCGCCGATATTCCTCGAGCTTCGCCATGCCCCGGATTCTAACCCACGAGCCCGTTTGGCAAGAGGCTGCCACTGCGTCCAATGTGTAAACTCCGGCTGAGGATTATCTTGATTCCCGCTTGCAGGCCGCACTAAGCTGTGGGCTTCTGTGCCGTAGCTGTTCCGCGAAGGAGTGCTCACATGGCGACCACAGTTTGGAAGGGCCATCTCACGTTCGGCCTGATTTCGATTCCTATCCGTATGTTTGCTGCCGCGCGCGGGGAGCGAATCAGCTTCAACCAGCTCCACAAAGAGTGCCATTCGCGCCTGAGACAGCCTCTCTTTTGTCCGACGTGCAACCGCAACGTTGAGCGCTCGGAAATCGTGAAGGGCTATGAGTACGAAAAGGATCAGTACGTACTCTTCAGTGAAGAGGAACTTGACAAGATCGAGCCGCCGTCGGCGCACGTGATGGAAATCCTCGAGTTCGTCAAGCTGTCGGACATGGATCCGCTCTACTTTGACTCTTCGTATTACATTTCGCCCGAAGATGCAGGTCTGAAGGCGTATCACTTGCTAATGAAGGCCATGGAAGAATCCGGATACGGAGCGATCGCCAAGCTGACGATGCACCAGCGCGAACACATTGTGATCGTTCGCCCTGGCACGCATGGCCTGACGCTGCACACCATGTTTTACTCCAACGAGATTCGCGCTGCCGAGGTGCTTTCCACCGACAAAATCGAGTTGCGGGAGCAAGAGAAGACGCTCGCGCGGCAATTGATTCAGAGTCTTGCGGTCGATTGGGAGCCGCAGAAGTTTCGCGATCAATATATGGAGAACGTTCGTTCGATGATCGATGCGAAACTCAAGGGCAGGGAAGTGACCGAGATCGCACAGCCGCACATGGCTCCGGTGATCGATTTGATGGAAGCGCTCAAAAAAAGCCTCGCAGAGAAGCAAACGCCTGCCGCAGCGTCTGCCACTCCCGTCGGCAAAAAGCCGCCCGTGCGCGCTTTAGAGCCGGTCCCCGCGGTGCGCAAGAAGTCAGGCAAGAAGGCTAGTTAATTTCTGATGGGTGCGACAGGTCGATTTAGCACCGAAGACGTGCAGCGCATTCTCGGCGTCACCGGTAAGCAATTGGAATATTGGGATCGCCTGCGCCTCGTTTCCCCTCAAAAAACCGGCGGCAATCGTTTCTACGACTTTCGCGACCTGATCGGTCTGCGTACGGTGAAGCGACTTGTCGAAGAAGGCGTGCCCGCTAATCGTTTACGTCGCGCTCTGACCGCTCTGCGTCAGCAATTGAGCCATATTCAGGCGCCGCTTGCCGAGCTGCGCGTGTTTTCCGACGGCAAAGACATTCTCGTGGAACGCGGCGGCGCACGCATGGAACCGCTATCGGGCCAATTCGCGCTCAACTTCGAAACTGCCGAACTGAACGAGCGAGTCCGCGTGATCACCAAGCGCGCGCCCAATGCAGATGAATGGCTTGCCACTGCGCTGGAGTACGACGCGGAGGGCGAAACCAAGTCTGCGGCCATGGAGGCCTACGAGCGTGCATTGTGCATCGATCCTCAAAGGCTGGATGCACTGCTGAATTGCGGGACGCTCTGCTACGAGGAAGGCAATTTGAAAAAGGCCGCGGAATATTTCGGACGCGCCCTGCAGGCGGAGCCGGACAACCCTCTGGCCCACTTTAACTTGGGCAGCGTGCTGGAGGAAGTGGGGCGACTGGAAGCCGCGCGACTGCATCTGCGGGATGCAGTACGTCTAGAACCGGACTATTCCGACGCCCATTACAACTTGGCTTACGTTTGCGAAAAATTAGGCGCGCATCAGGAAGCGCGAGGTCACTGGCAGGCTTACGTGCGGCTCGATCCTGCCAGTCCTTGGAGTAAGTACGCCCGGGAGCGCCTCGCAATCGCCGGCGCGGTGAAATCGGCCAGCACCTTCTAGGCAGCTGGCGGAATGAAACAGAGAGAGCAGGAGCGCGTTCGAACATGGTTCGTGGCATTTCTCTCCAGCTTGCGCTGATCGAAATGGCCACCGTTGGTATTTTCCGTTCTGAGCCACGCTTCTCGGCCGTGTCAGTGAAATTGTGTATTGCCCCTTTGGCTTCTCCAGGATACTTATGCTCCTCCCGCGAACAAGTGTTGCCTTATCGGCTCGCCGTGGGACGCCAAATTGATGACACCCTTGCGCGTACTGATTGCGGACGATTCCCAGCCCATACGAGAGATTGTGAAAGAGCTATTGGGCTTGGATGTTACTGAGACCACTGTCTGTGGAGAGGCGTCAGACGGCAGGGCAGCGATTCGCAAGGCGGCCGAACTCCATCCGGATGTGATTTTTCTCGATTTGTCGCTGCCCGTAGTCTCTGGACTTGAAGTTGCACGGACGCTGCTTCGCGATGAACCCGCGTCGACGTTGGTTTTGATGAGCGCGCAAGAGCCGTCGGTGTTGCGGCGCATCGCAGCTTCCCTTGGTGCACAATTCTGTGCTTCGAAGTCCCTCCTCGCCAACGAGTTGAGTTCCCTGCTACAGGAAATAAAGCAGCAAAGACAACAAAAGCGAGCGTCGGCCGCGGTCGCCGCCGAGTCTTAGCCGCCCAGAGTCGCGAACCATCGAAGACGCATCCTATGCAAGCGAATGCTGCTGCCGCCATTCGCGTGATATATTGGTGTTTCAAGTCAATTGCAACGGCAAATCGTTGAAGAGGAGTGAATATGTACCCTGAAGAATTTGTAAAACCGATGCGTGAAGAGTTGACCCGGGTGGGTTTTCGCGAGCTTCGCACGGCGCAGGAAGTCGACTCGACGCTCAAAAACGAGCAGGGCACAGTGCTTGTCGTAGTGAATTCAATTTGCGGCTGTGCCGCAGGAAAGGCGCGGCCGGCGATCGTTCACTCGCTCGGAAATAGCGTGCGTCCGGACGTGCTCACCACCGTGTTTGCCGGACAGGATCAGGAAGCGACGGCCAAGGCACGAAGCTACTTTACAGGCTATGCGCCTTCGTCGCCTTCGATTGCTTTGATGCGGGACGGCAAGGTTGCTTTCATGATGGAACGGCGCGACATCGAGACCAGCGACGCTTTCTCGATCTCTCAGGCGTTGAAGCAGGCTTTCGATAAGTTCTGCACCCCGGCCGCTACCGGCCGCTCGTAAGCTTTCGCTTTCCCAGCGGTTCTTGCTGTGAGAGACAGTGCAGAGTTCCTAATCCCCATACAAGATCGCGGGCGTGAATTCCCACCACTTCGCGCCCCTGAAATAGCTCGGATAGAATCCGCAGCGCAACCAGGTCATTCGGATCGTTGAAGGTCGGAACGATCACAACTCCATTCGCAATATAGAAGTTCGCATAGCTCGCCGGTAGGCGTTCGCCGAGCATCATCACTGGTTTGGGGAACGGCAGCTGTACCAGGCGCAGCGGCCCAATGGCCGAGTCCTTCGAGGCCGATTCCAGCCTTCGCAGGTTGTCCATCGAAAGGGCGTGATTCTCGTCGGCGGGATCCCGTTCGACGGCAAGGACAATCGTGTCACGCGAGATGAAACGCGCAACGTCGTCGACATGGCCATGCGTATCGTCGCCGACGCAGCTTGCACCCAGCCAAATGGTGCGCCGGGTGCCGAGCCATTCGGCGAATGCGCGGTCGTAGTGATCGCGTCTGAAGCCGGGATTGCGCACCTGCACGTCGCTCAGCAGCCATTCCTCGGTGACCAGCAGCAGGCCGTCTCCATTGGTCTCGATCCCGCCGCCTTCGAGCACCACTCGCTCATTACTGTCTGATCGCTTAGGTTCGACCCGCGGTAGATTGGTGATTTTTCCCATAGCAGGTCCCACTTGTGCGTCGAGCTTCCAGTTGTCGTACTTGGCCCAGCCATTGAAGGCCCAATTCAGCAGAACTACATCCCCGTTTGCGTCGACCACGCCCGTGGGAGCGCTGTCGCGAAGCCAAACTCGGTCCGTGGGAACTACGTGCAGCCGCACTCGATCCATTTGCACGGCGTGGGCTTCGAGATTGGAGCGCGCGCTGGCCGCCGTCTCATCGCACTGACAGAGAATTTCTACGTTTTCGTGCTGCGCCAGGACTCGAGCGATTTCGGCATAAACCCACGGGATGGGCTCGAACTTTGTAGGCCAGTCAGGCTCGTGATGAGGCCACGCGATCCACGTGGCGCGATGCGGTTCCCATTCTGCGGGCATCCGCAGCGGCGAGGCGATCTGGTTCATTCGGCGAGATACCGCTGCAAGATGGGGCCGTAGGCGTCGACGCGACGGTCGCGCAGAAACGGCCAGTTGCGTCGCGTCGATTCGATTTCCGCGGGATCGCACTTCGCGATCAAAACGGTTTCCTCTTCGCCCGCCGCCGCCACAAGGCGGCCTGAGGGATCGGCGATGAACGAATTTCCGAAGAAAGTGATTCCGTCGGTGCCCGGTTCGTCTTCATGGCCGATGCGATTCGGGGAGGCGACATACACTCCGTTGGCGATCGCGTGCGCGCGCTGCATTGTGCGCCAGCTTTCGACTTGGGTGACGCCCCACTCTTTTTTCTCAGCAGGGTGCCATCCGATCGCCGTGGGATAGAAAAGCACATCGGCGCCGAGCAGGGAGGTGATGCGCGCTGCTTCGGGGAACCACTGATCCCAGCAAATCAGCACGCCCACGTTGGCATAGTGCGTCTCCCAGACTTTGAAACCGGGAACGTCGCGAGCGCCGTTGCCTTTCGTGAGGTCGCCGGGCGTGAAATAGAATTTCTCATAGTAAAGAGGATCGTCAGGGATGTGCAGCTTGCGATAGCTGCCCATCAAGGTGCCATCGGCGTCAATCACAGCGGCGGAATTGCGGTAAATGCCGGCAGCTTCCCGTTCAAAAAGCGGAACAACGATTACGACCGCCAATTCCTTGGCGAGCGCCTGCATGCGCTGCGTAGTCGGGCCGGGAATTGGCTCAGCGAGATCGAAGCGGTCATGCTGTTCGGCTTTGCAGAAGTATGGCGCGTTGAAAAGTTCCTTCAGGCAGATGATCTGCGCGCCCTGGCGCGCCGCATCGCGAACATGCTTCTCCGCGCGCGCAACATTAGCGGCGGTGTCCGCAGTCGCATAGTCCTGAACGATGCCGATGGTGAAGGCTGGCCGCGCCATTGTGCGCTCGATTGTAGCATCAGTCTTGTGGCTGCGAACGCCGTGCGCGGCTGCAGGTTTCGTTTGTTTCCGCATTGTGAATTTTAGATGGCGAGAGCATGAACAGCGATTCAAGCGCAGAGACAACGTGCAAAAGTCGCACGTGCTGAGGGCCGATCAGGAAGCTTTTTCTTTTGCGTAAGCGAGATAATCTGCGTAAGGACCTTTGAAATCTTCGATGCGGCCGTCTTTCGCGTGCCAGATGCGCGTGGCGACTTCGTCAATCACGTCGTGGTCGTGCGTGACCATGATCAGCGTGCCGTCATACTTTTGCAGCGCGACGTTCAGCGCATTGATCGATTCGAGATCGAGATCGTTAGTGGGTTCGTCGAGAACGAGAATATTCGGCTTCGCGAGCATCAGGCGACAGAGAATCAGGCGAACCGATTCGCCCCCGGAGAGCGCCTTTGTCGGTTTCGCTGCGTCGTCTCCGGTGAAGAGCATTTGGCCTAGCAGGCCGCGCAACTGCTCCTGGGTCGCGCGCGGATCGAAATCGGCCAGCCACTGCATGGCGGTCGTTCTCTTGTCGATCGTATGGGTGCGGTCCTGTGAGTAGTAGCCGACCGACGCGTTGTGCCCCCAGATCACCTGGCCGCCATCGATCGGGAACTTCTTGTCGGCATCATCAATCGTGCCCGGCGCGTTGCGAACCAATGAGCGCAACAACGTTGTCTTGCCGGTCCCGTTGCGGCCCATGAGGGCGATCCTTTCGCCGCGCTCCACGCTCGCAGAGAAAGGCTTCCACACCTTGGTGCCGTCATAAGATTTCGCGACGCTTTTGATTTCGAGCGGGTGGCGGCCGGAAGCTTGCTCAATCTGAAAACGAATAAACGGCCGCGCGATGTTGGACTTAGCCAACTCGGCCGTTTGCAAGCGCTCGACCTCCTTTTTACGTGATGTCGCTTGGGCTGAACGAGTACCGGCCGAGAAGCGCGCGATGAATTCCTGCAACTGCGCGATCTTTTTCTCGCGCTGTGCGTTTTCCGATTCGACGCGCGAGCGAACGGCCGTCTTGGCGATCACCATGTCGTCGTAACCGCCGTTGTACATGATCACGGTTTGATAGTCGATATCTGCGCAATGCGTGCACACACTGTTCAGGAAATGGCGATCGTGCGAGATGACGATCAGCACGCCCTCGTATTCGCAAAGGTGATCCTGAAGCCAGTGGACCGAATCCAAGTCGAGGTTGTTGGTGGGTTCGTCGAGCAGCAGGCAGGGTGGGTTTCCGAAAAGCGCTTGCGCCAGAAGCACGCGCACTTTTTGCCCGCCTTGCAGTTCGCTCATCTTGCGTTCGTAAAGCGAGGCGTCGATATCCAAACCATCGAGAAGAACGCCGGCATCAGCTTCGGCCGAATATCCGCCTTCGTCGCCGACGATTCCTTCGAGCTCGCCCAGACGCATGCCGTCTTTGTCGGTGAGTTCTTCGTGCGGTTTTGCGTAAAGCGCTTCGCGTTCCTGCAACGCTTTCCAAAGGGTCGCGTTGCCCATGATCACGGTATCGATCACGCGATATTTGTCGAACGCAAACTGATCCTGGCGCAAAACGCCGAGCTTTTTCGGGCGCGTCACGTCGCCCTTGGTAGGATCGATCTCACCGGTGAGAATCTTCATCAGCGTAGATTTACCCGCGCCGTTGGGACCGGTAATGGCATACCTTCGCCCCGCGAAGAACGTACAACTGACGTCTTCGAACAGTATTCGGGCGCCGTAGCGCATCGTGATGTTATTAACGGAGAGCAAGACCCTTATATTTTACATGGAGACGCGCCCGCGTCCAGGAGAGAAGTGCAGGCAGGAATTGTTCCGTGTTTAGTGGAATGCCTCGTGAAGTTCTTCGATTTGTCGCACGCGCAAATATTGGGCCAAGCGGCCTCGGTCCAGTTTCGAAGGGGAGCGCTTGCGCCGATCGGCCGGCACGGTGATCACCTGGTGACGCTGCGCGCGAAGCCAGCGCACCAATCGTCGGTTGCGAAGATTCCACCCGCGCGATTCTGCGCCGATCACGATTAACGAATGGGGCGCGAGCGCTTGGCTCAAGAACGCTCGCCGGCTTCGACACATGTGGACGCGAATCTCAAAGTCCTCGTCCAGAATTTCCGCCTTGCCTGCGAGAAGATATAGCCGGAGTTGGAGAAACCATGCCGGAACGTGCGGCCGTTCCAGAGCGAAATGGAAGGGAACTATTTCAGGCGCCAAAAGCACAATTTGTCCGCACAGGTCTTTGGAAAGCTTCGCTGCCGAACGCAGAGCGGCCAGCGTACCCTGTTCGCTCGTCCGGATCACATTCACGTATAAGCGCGCATCCGCGCCTTCGGAGATGTGCGGGTAAGCGCCATGATCGAATAGATCGGGATTGACCGAGAGCGTGTGGCCTTTCATAGGAGAGAACATAGACGACTAGGCATAAAGAAGGCATAAAGTACCCGCTGTTCCAGACCGGGGCACGCCCGGAGGGTTCTGTGGCACTGCAACCGAGATTTACAATGCGCTTGCGGTTGTCGGGGTTTTCCCCTATTCTCTGACCCATGAAATTGGCTCTGCAAAAGAACGCACGTAGCGCTGCCTGTTGTTGTACCAAGGCGTGCGCGTGTGTGTGTTCTGGCGCAGGGGGCTCGTGATCTGACACCACGGCCTGAGTTGCAGTCACTGCCCACCGCCTAACACTACGGCCGGTGGGTTTTTTATTTCCCGGCGAACCCCACGCGTAGCGCCTCTCCCGCTATTTTCCCTGCGCATTTGCTCTTAAAACGACAAAGCAAACGCGCACTGCTTCGTACACGGTGAGCGGTAGTCGCAGTCCTTGGCACAGCATAAATTCAAACGTCATCCAGCCCACTGGAGACGCAAACGAAAATCCAGGAGAGTTTCAATGTTCATCAGCACCAGCAAAGCGAAATGGAGATGGAAGCTGAGCACACAGGCGATTGCCTTATTTCTCAGCGCCGGAATTGTGGCGCAAAGCGCGTGGAGCGCCGACGGACCCGGAGCGGCGGCAACCTCTTCCGATAGCCGTACCGCGAGTTCCCAGCCAAGCAAGAAAGAAACTTCGCCATCGACAAACGATTTCGAGCAGCTGAAGAGCCTGATCGAAGCGCAGTCGCAACAGCTCCAGCAACTCAACGAAGCGCTCAAACAAGAGCAGGCCAGGACTCAGGCGCTGGAGGACGAAATCAATGCACGCAACTCTGCACCTGCAAGCGCTGCGGTCGTTGCCGCCGCAGCGACAATCCCGGTCGCCGTCACGGGCCCGGTGGTGGGCGTTGTTCCCGTCGTCGTTTCTGCGGCTTCGGCGCCCGCTCCGCAACAACAATCGCAGTCCTCGGCGGTACAAACTCCGCAGGATTGGTCCAATCGCATTGGCAACCTCGAACAGAGATTGACGACTTTCGGGCCTTTCAATTTCAGCGGAGACTTTCGGCTTCGCGACGAGCCATTTTTCGGTGGGCCAACAAACCAATCGCTCGATCAAAATCGTGAGCGCTTTCGTTTACGTTGGAATGTTACCGCAAAGCTGAATGACGATTTCGCCGGCGGCTTTTCGCTGGCGTCCGGCGACATCAACGATCCAACGAGCACCAACCAAACCGTCAGCGGTTTTTACACTCGCAAAGCGATCGCCATCGATAAGGCTTATGTGAACTACACGCCGACGTGGTTTCATCCGCTCACGCTCACCGGCGGCAAATTCGCCTATCCCTGGTACAACACCGAACTCACTTGGGACAAGGATCTCAATCCAGAAGGTGTTGCCGAAACGCTGGCGTGGAATCTGACCTCGACGCCCGTTTTGAAGAAGGTCGCGCTCGTTGGTTTCCAGTTGCCGTTTGCGCAAGTTGCAGCCACTTCAGGCACGAACCAAAGCGCCAAGTCGAGCATCGTCTATGGCGGACAGCTTCAGACGAGTTGGCAGCTGGCTCCCCGGGTGAAATTCGGTGCGTATTCGGGCTTCTATGATTGGCATAACGCCGACCCGATCGCACTTGCTCTCGCCAAAGCCAATGCCAAGAATCCGCAAACGCCTTTGACCGGTTTGCTGCCGCTTGGAACCGGCAATACGGTGCAGAACTCGATCGTCACCACCACCGCCACCAATGAGGTAACGGTTGGCGGCACGTCTTACGCAACCGGCGTAACAAATATCACGAACGCCCAGTTCGCGTCGAAGTTCTCTTTGTTCGACAGTCTTGCCCGCATCGATGTCACGACGCCCTCGGCGAAGTGGCCTGTGGCATTCATAGGCGACTATGTGCAGAACATGGGTGCTTGCGCCAACCAGGTAAATATCGCCCCCACGCCCGCGAATACGACTTCGATCCACTATTCGCAATCGACGAACTTTGCTTGCAACGCGCGCGAACGGCGAGGCTATTGGGGTGAGGCGCAAGTGGGTCGAGCTCAGAAGAAGGGCGACTGGCAATTTGACTACGCGCGCATCTTCATCGAGCGTGAAGCGGTGCTTTCGAATTTCGACTACAGCGATATTCGGCAGGGCAGCAACGTGACACAGCATCGTTTGATGGCAATTTACGAAGTTTATCCGAATGTGCAGCTCTCAGTCACCGCGCTGATCGGTCGCCCGTTGAATTTCGACAGTACAACGCCGCCCCAACCCTGGTTGCAACGCTACCAATTTGATGTGATCTACACCTTCTAACTCCCCCCGCCCCGAGGTGAAACCGGCGGAAGCGTTCAAGCTGTAGTGGACGCTTCCGCCCGCTTTCCAGCGCAGCGCGACTCTTTGTTTGACACCTCAGGCTTCATCCCTTAGACTTAGGGTTTGTCTCTAAAGGAAAGGTGTCGCTGGATCGATGCAGACGTACATCCCCAAGGGCCGCGAGGCCGAAGATTTGATGGTTGGTAAGAATTGGCTCGTGATTGACGCCGAAGACCAGGTGCTCGGCCGTCTGGCGACGAAAGTAGCGAGTCTTCTGATCGGCAAGGATAAGCCTTCCTACACTCCACATTTGGATTGTGGCGATCACGTAGTTGTGATCAATGCCGAGCTCATAAAGCTTACGGGCAACAAGATCGACCAGAAGGTGTACCGCCGCCACAGCGGTTGGCCGGGCGGTTTTAAAGAAGAATCCGTGAAGTCGCTGCTGTCGCGGCGTCCGGAGGAAGTGGTGCGGGAAGCAGTGCTCGGAATGCTGCCGAAGAACAAACTTCGCGCTCGCCGCGCGAAGAAGTTGCGTGTTTATGCCGGGAAAGAGTTGCTTGCCCGCCACGCCGGACAGAAACCCCAGCCTATCTCGCTTTAGGTTTCATCGGCAGTAGTTTCGTGCCGATTTGTGTCTCCGCGTGGACGGGTGTCCGCTGCGGCATTTGAGGAGGAAATTTGAGTTCCACGCCGAATTCTCTGGGAAGTGGCGGCGCCAAGCAGTTCTATGGCACCGGACGCAGGCGCGAAGCCATTGCGCGCGTTTACATTAAGGCCGGTGCGGCCAAGTTCACCGTCAACGGGCGTCCTGTGGACGATTATTTTCGCAACGTGGCGTGGCACACCGCCGCTGTCGAGCCGCTCAAGTTTACGCAGATGCTCGATCAGCTTGAGGTGCGCGCCCAGGTGAAGGGTGGCGGCGTCGGCGGACAAGCCGGAGCGGTGCGTATGGGGCTTTCCCGCGCGCTCTCGCTGCTCAATCCTGAGCTGCGTCCGGCGTTACGCAAAAACGGTTTCCTCACGCGCGATCCACGCATGAAGGAACGGAAGAAGTACGGCCAGAAGGGTGCGCGCCGTCGCTTCCAGTTCAGCAAGCGCTAGTTTTTTTCGTAATGACGGCGAGCCGAAAGGCTCGCCGAATTTCACGGCCGGTAAGCATCCGGCAGAAAAGGATGCTGTCTCGCCCCGCGGGATAAAAGCATCCCCTTACAAGGAGGAGGTACTTTGGGAGTCGAAATTACAATGAAAGAACTTCTGGAGGCTGGAGTTCACTTTGGCCACCAGACTCGTCGTTGGAATCCCCGGATGAAGGAATACATCTTCGGAGAGCGAAACGGCATTCACATCATCGATCTTCAAAAGACTTTGAAAATGTTCCGTGACGCGGCTCGTTTCGTCTCCGAGCGCGCTGGCCAGGGCAAGAGTGTCCTCTTCCTCGGCACCAAGCGCCAGGCGCAGGAAGCGATCAAGGAAGAAGCCGAGCGTTGCGGTATGTATTACGTCAACCATCGCTGGCTTGGCGGCACGCTGACTAACTGGGTAACACTGCAGAAGTCGATCAAGCGGCTCAAGCTCCTCAAGGCTATGACGGAAGATGGTCGCATGGCTGCGCTTCCGAAAAAGGAAGCAGCGCGACTCGATCGCGAGCTCAAGCACCTGCAGCAGAACTTTGCCGGCGTCGAGAGTATGGCGACGCTGCCAGACATCATGTTCGTGATCGATCCGAACTCGGAAGTGATTGCTGTCCGTGAAGCGCGCCGCATGGGCGTTACGGTGGTCGCGATCGTCGATACCAATTGCGATCCAGGTCTGGTCGACTGGGTTATTCCCGGTAACGACGATGCTCTTCGCGCCATTCGCCTGTTTACCTCCAAGATTTCGGACGCGGTCGTTGTGGGCCGTCAGTCGTACGAGCAGACGCGCGTGGCGGAGGCAAAGCTGGCCGGCGACGTTGCAGAGGATTCGCCCGAATACGTCGACAACAGCGCCTACGAACAGTACGAGAAGCAGGAAGGCGACTTCGTCGAGGGCGAGCCTTCTGCTGTGACCGAGGAAGTCATGCCTGCAGAAGAGGCCTCGGTCCAATACGGATCGGGCGACGGCGGCCGTTAGAATCGGTCCGGGCTTCGACAGCATAATCTGCGCGCTTCGTGCGGAACTAACATCGCGGTACCCAAATTACAAGGAATGAGTGCATCTTATGGCCACACCTGAAAAGAATATCCCGGCCCAGCTCGTGAAGGAGCTGCGCGACCGCACGTCGGCGGGCTTTGCCGATTGCCGCGCCGCACTGATCGAGTCCGGCGGAGATATCGAAAAGGCAGTCGATGTCCTTCGCAAAAGAGGGCAGGCGGCAGCCGCGAAGAAAGCGCAGCGCAGCACATCGGAAGGCATCGTCGGTTCCTACATTCACGCGGGCGGAAAGATCGGCGCGATCGTCGAAGTGAATTGTGAAAGCGACTTCGTGGCGCGCACTGAGGATTTTCAGCGCCTGTGCCATGACCTCGCCATGCACGTTGCGGCTACCGATCCGCGTTTTCTGCGTCGCGAACAAGTGACGCAGGAAATCCTCGACCGCGAACGTGAGATCTTCCGCGAGCAGGCGAAGTCGACCGGCAAGCCGGCTCCCGTGATCGAGAAGATCGTCACCGGCAAGATGGAAAAATTCTACGAGGAAAATTGCCTCTACGAGCAGCACTTCATCAAGGACGAAGGCGTCACGGTGAAGGAAATGGTGGACGCGCTGATCGCGAAGATCGGCGAGAACATCGCGATTCGCCGCTTTGCGCGGTTCAAGGTCGGCGAGATGGATGCCCTGCCGCAACAGCCGGCGTCGGAAGCCGAGGCTGTTCCGGCCGTCTAGTAAGTCCGCATCGCGGTTGGGAATTCTGAGGGGCGCAACGTCGTTGCGTCCCTTTTGTTTTCAAGCAGCTTCGCTCGAAACCCCGCCTCGAAACCGCAATCTCTGCTAAAATGCCGGAGGCTCGATGGGCAACGGGCCACACAACCGGACACCCATGACCAGTTCTGACTCCGCTGCACGAGCTGCCACGAACCCCGCGCCAGGCTACCAGCGCATTGTCGTAAAACTTTCTGGAGAATCGCTTTCCGGTCCCGACGAATTCGGCATTCACGCCGAGACGATCCAGGGAATCGCACGCGAAGTGAAAGAAGTCCATGACCTCGGTGTGCAAGTGGCGATTATCGTCGGAGGCGGCAACATCTTTCGCGGCGGCCGACAAAAGGGGCTGTCGATCGATCGCGCCACGGCGGATTACATGGGTATGCTCGCCACTGTGCTCAACGGTCTGGCGCTGCAGGATGCGCTTGAGAAATCGGGCTGTCACACACGCCTGATGAGTGCGATCGAAATGCACGAGGTCGCCGAGCCTTTCATTCGCCGCCGCGCCGCGCGCCACCTGGAAAAGCAGCGTGTTGTGATCTTCGCCGGAGGCACCGGCAATCCTTATTTCTCAACCGACACGGCGGCCGCGTTGCGCGCCATGGAGATCAAGGCGCAAGTGATTTTGAAGGCCACGCGCGTGGACGGCATCTACGACGCGGACCCGGAAAAAGTTGCCGATGCGAAAATGTTCGAGCGCATCAGCTATCTCGATGTGCTGCAAAAAGGCCTCTCGGTGATGGATTCGACCGCGATCTCGCTCTGCATGGACAACAAGATGCCGATCGTAGTCTTCAACATGAACGTCTCCGGCAATTTAAAGCGTGTGGTAATGGGCGAGCGCGTTGGCTCGGTCGTCGAGGCTGCCTGACAGTTCGCCTGAGTCCGCATGGGCGGACAGCCGAAGCGGGCCGCGCTCGGCCTATTGGATAAAACAGAGGCAATTCGGAGGCTTTTCTGGAATGAGCACCAGCAAAGAAATCTTGGCTCAGGCAAAGACGCGCATGGAAAAGGCCGTCGAGGACTTTCGTAAAGATCTCGGCACGATCCGCACTGGCCGCGCAAATGTCTCGGTACTTGATCAAATTCGCGTCGACTATCACGGGACGCCGATGCCGGTCAATCAGCTCGGCACTGTGAGCGTTCCGGACGCGACCACGATCGTTGTCTCGCCCTGGGATCCTGGCGCAGTGCCGCTGATTGACAAGGCCATCCGCAGCTCCGACCTGAATCTCAATCCGACCAACGACGGTAAAGTCGTCCGCATTCCGATTCCTGCGCTGACCGAAGATCGGCGCAAAGATCTCGTGAAGCACCTGCATAAGGTTCTTGAGAATCACCTCACGGCCGCGCGCAACATCCGCCGCGATCAAAAAGAAGCCGTCGAAAAGCTTGAGAAGGAAAAGAAGATCAGCGAAGACGATAAGAAGCGTTCGCTCGACGAGCTTGAGAAGCTGACGCAATCGGAAACCAAAAAGATGCAGGACCTTTCCGCCTCCAAAGAAAAAGAAGTGATGGAGATTAAGTAGACTGCAGCCCCGCCCGCGTCGTCATATAATTGACGGCGCTCATGCAAGAGTCCCGCCCCAGTTCCACCGCCAACCGCGTTGCTATGCGTCGAGCCGCGCACCAGTTGCTCGACGACGATCCAAAAGTTCTCAACGATCCGATCGCGGTCCAGATTCTCAGCCCAAAATCTCGCGAGCGTCTGACGGACGAACCCGTCTTCATGCCCGCGGCGGCAGCCCGCTATATGCGTGCGTTCATGGTGGCGCGCAGCCGGTTTGCAGAAGACGAACTTGCCCGGGCAATCGCCCATGGTGCAACGCAATATGTGGTTCTTGGCGCCGGCCTCGACACGTTTGCGTATCGCCATCGGTATCCGGAATCCGCGCTACGCGTTTTCGAAGTGGATCATCCGGCCACGCAAGCCTGGAAACGGGAGCGCCTTGCCGCCGCAAATATCGCGATTCCGCCCTCGCTCACCTTCGCGCCCGTGGATTTCGAGACGCGCTCTCTTGCTGACGGCTTGCGAGATGCCGGTTTCGATGCCTCCAGGATCACCTTTTTCTCCTGGCTTGGCGTGATCATGTATCTCACGCGCGAGGCCGCGATCAGCACGCTGCGGTTCGTGGCGTCTCTGCCGAAGGGAAGCGGCCTCGTGTTTGACTATTCGCTCGATCGCGACTCGCTAAGCTTTTTGCAGAAGATTGCTCTCGATCGCCTTCGCGCCCGGGTAGAAGCTGCCGGTGAACCGTTTCGTCTCTTTTTCGATCCCGCCGGACTTGCCGCCGATCTCGGCGGCCTCGGCTTCAACGAGATCGATGATCTGGGCGGCGACGAGCTCAACGCCCGCTATTTTGCAGGTCGCAAAGACAAACTTCGCGTCGGCGGAGGACTTGCCCGCATCATGTCCGCTTTCGTTTAAGCTTCCCGATAATCGCGCGGCCGAAGCACGACTGTTATTCCAAAATTTCAACCGATGCCCGGATCGTGGTAACGATTTTATGTAGCTTTCGTGATCTCCTTTTGGCAGGATTGCACACCGTGCCGCCCACATTTTGCTCAGAACCTATTTGCGGAAAGCAGCGAGGTGAACTGAAGATGCGCAGAATTGTCACGCTCTTAGGCTTGGCAGTAACCATGATCGCTTGTGCGGTTATCGCGCAAGCGCCAGCAACTCCGCCGGCGGTTGGGCCGGGCGGCGCAGCGGCTGCAGGTCGTGGAGCAGGACGCGGGGGCCGGGGGCCGATGGTGATCTCACCGGAAATTGGGTCTGATGGCACCGTCACGTTCCGCTATCTGGATCCGAACGCCAGCAAGATCACCGTCAGCGGCGAGCTCTATGGAGAAACGGCGACTTTGACCAAGGGCGACAATGGAGTGTGGAGCGCCTCGATCGGTCCTCTTCCACCCGATATTTATGCCTACGCTTTCAACGTCGACGGCGTCACGGCTCTTGATCCGCGCAACCCGGATACGAAGTACGGCTACGGCGGCTTCGGCGCCACCAGCGTCTTCGAAGTCCCCGGCAACGGCCTGCAGTTCTATGACGCGAAGGCCGTGCCGCACGGACAAGTACGCATCGTTCCTTACAACTCGAAGACTCTGGGCGTCAGCCGCACGGTTTGGATCTACACGCCGCCCAACTACGACAAGGGCAAAGATTTCCCGGTCATGTACCTTTTGCATGGCGCGGGCGACGTCGAGTCCGGCTGGACCATGATCGGTCGCGCGAACATCATCATGGACAACCTGATCGCCGAGGGCAAAGCGAAGCCGATGGTGATCGTGATGCCGCTGGGCCACACGATTCAGAGCTGGTGGACCGGCCCGGCGCAAAACGCAACGCCCCCGGCGGGAACGCCCGGAGCGCCGCCTGCAGGGGGAGCTGCAGCCGCTGGACCTCCTGGCGGTGGTTTCGGCGCCCCATCCGGGGCCCTTCAACTCTTCGGCGAGGACCTGATCGAGGATGTGATGCCGCTGGTCGAATCCAACTTTAAAGTGTCGAAGAAGGCTGACGATCGCGCGATTGCTGGCCTGTCGATGGGCGGCGGTCAAACGCTCAACATCGCCTTCAACAGGCCCGAACTCTTCCGTTGGGTTGTGATGATGAGCCCCGCGGCAGGACCACAGGCCGAACAGCAATACGCTTCGGTCTTCAAAGATCCATCTTTCGTGAACAAGCAGTTCAAGCTGTTCTGGGTGGGCGTGGGCAAAGACGACACGCTGGTCGGG
>Ga0206846_1012_pt1 | contig 35708 bp, 23 predicted proteins | sample Alteio_BWOrgCont_20_FD_152878 | JGI IMG/M metagenome (GOLD analysis project Ga0206846, IMG submission 152878) | Enriched cells from forest soil in Barre Woods Harvard Forest LTER site, Petersham, Massachusetts, United States -... | ecosystem: Environmental > Terrestrial > Soil > Temperate forest >... | reverse complement strand
TGTTAACTTACTGCTAATAACCTAAATGACAAATATTAATTCAAAAATCTTTCAACCAAGTTAACAGGCTAATAACAATAACAAAAGATTTAATTAAAAAAGATATATATTATATTATGAATTCATATGTTGAAAATATAGATGTTAAAAACGAAAAGGTTGATGTGAGTTTAGATATCTTTGACGAGATAAAAAAACTGAAAAAAGAAAAAAATGCCGTTATACTTGCCCATTACTACCAGGATGCCGATATACAGGACATAGCCGATTTTATTGGCGACAGCCTGGCCCTGGCGCAGGAGGCTGCCAAGACCAAAGCTGATATAATTGTTTTTGCCGGTGTTCATTTCATGGCCGAAACGGCAAAGATTTTAAACCCCAATAAAAAAGTTGTAATGCCCGATTTACGTGCGGGCTGTTCTTTAGCCGATTCCTGCCCTGCTGACAAATTTGAAGCATTCATTAAGCAACATCCCAATCACGTAGTCATATCATATATCAATTGTTCAGCTGAAGTAAAGGCATTAACAGATATAATTTGTACGTCGAGTAATGCAGAGAGAATAATTAACAGTGTTCCAAAAGACAAGGGAATAATTTTTGCACCCGATAAAAATCTGGGAGCCTACCTGGTAAAGAAAACGGGCCGCAATATGGTGTTGTGGAATGGTTCATGTATGGTTCATGAAATATTTTCATTGGAGAAAATAAATCATTTGAAAAATTTAAATCCCAAAGCAAAACTTATTGCGCACCCTGAATGTGAAGAACCTATTTTACGTATTGCCGATATGATCGGCTCTACTTCTGCATTACTTAAATTTACTAAAGAAGATAATGGGAATGAATACATTGTGGCAACGGAAACTGGTATAATTCACCAGATGATGAAAGCATCGCCGCATAAAACTTTCATTCCTGCGCCGCCAAATAATGCATGCGCATGCAATGATTGTCCGCATATGAAGTTAAATACCATAGAAAAGCTTTATAATTGTATTAAAAATGAAAGGCCCGAGGTAATAATGTCGTCTGAATTAATGAAGGCCTCCGAAAAACCTATACGCAGAATGCTTGAACTTTCTGCCAACTGAAATGAAAGCGTACCCCAACATAAAATATAGTATCCTTATAGTATTATCGGTTGTTTTATTACCTGCTGCACTTAATGCACAAAAGGTAAGAGACGGTTACAATAAACTTTATTACCCTAACGGAAAATTATCGAGCGAAGGAACCATACGCGATGGAAAACCTGATGGATATTGGAAGTCTTATTTTGAAAACGGTAAAATAAAATCGGAAGGGAACAGGAAAAATTTTGTGCTCGATAGCCTGTGGAAATTTTATACGGCAAAAGGCCTGATGTCTGTTTCACAGGAGTATGCCAGTGGTAAAAAGAATGGATATAAATCTACATTCGAACCCAGTGAAAAAGACAGTACTGTGGGTGTTCTTATTTCAAAAGAACATTATGTAAATGATACGCTGCAGGGAACAGCGTATTATTATAAAAAAGGAAAGTTACACCAAACCATTCCCTATAAATGGGGGCTTGCAGAGGGCAAATCATATGAATTTTCTCCCGATTCGCTCATCACCAGTATTATAATTTACAAAGGTGGATTTGTAAAGAAGGTGACTAAAATAAACCAGTACAATACTGAAGGCCATAAAGAAGGCTTATGGCAAACATTTTTTGCAAATGGCGAAGTGAAGTGGGAAGGCACATATACAGATGGAAAAAGAGATGGATATTTTAAAACATACAATGAAACAGGAAGCCTTTTAACTATTGAGAAATATATTAACGATGTGTTGCAAAACAACCCACCTGAACTGGCCACACTTGAAACAAAAACCACCTACTTCTCCAATGGCAATGTAAAGACAGAAGGCCCTTATAAGGATAATAAACCTGTTGGACTGCATCGCACCTACAATGAAGACGGCACTATTGCCAAGGTTGATGTTTTCGACAGCGGTAGAGTTATGGCAGAAGGTGTTTTAGACAGCCTGGGCAGACAGCAAGGTGATTGGAAAGAGTTTTATGAAACAGGCGAAATAAAATCTGTTGGCAAGTACCTGAATGGAAATAAAGTTGGCGAATGGAAATACTTTTTTGCAGATGGAAAACCGTTTGAAACAGGTAAATATGATAACCAGGGCAGGCAGCAAGGCAAATGGATATGGTATTTAGAAAATGGAAAAGAAAGAAGAGTAAGTAATTTTTACAACGGACTTGAAGATGGCGATTTTATTGAGTATACCGATACAGGGAGTGTAATTACAAAAGGGCAGTATTCTGAAGGGTTGAAAGAAGGAATATGGTTTTATGTACTGGGGAATTATAAAACCATTGGAAAATATACCGATGACCAACAGGACAGCTTATGGAAGGAATTTTATGTGGATAATGGTAATGTGCGTTTTGAAGGAAATTTTAACCAGGGCAGGCCAGATGGCAAGCATACCTGGTATTATGAAGATGGCAAAAAACAGGTTGAGGGTCAGTATACAATGGGAATAAAAGAAGATAAGTGGAGATACTTTACTCCCGATGGTAACCTATTCCTCACCATAACTTTTAAAGACGACGTCGAGATAAGATACGACGCTGTTAAAGTTGAGCCCTAAAACGCAATAACTGCCTGATAATCTCATAAGCGTATGTCGTATCTAAACGTTTAGGCGAATTAATTTTTTTAGTTTCCGGTATGAAGTGATTCTTTTTCTGAACACCATAAGTAATTGTTAATCAGTTAATTGAAGTATTCAAAACATTAAGATATTGTTATGGAATTATTTTTTTATCCTGTGGTTCAGGTATTTAAAGTATACTTGCAGCAATTTCTACAGAAATCACCATTAACAATTTTAACAAAAAAATGAAAAATTTTACAAGACCCTTGGGTAGCATTGTCCTCCTTGCAATGTTGCTAATCAATTCATTTTCTTATGCCGGAAGTACTTCTGCTAAAGAAAAAGCGAGCAAAGACGTTTCAAACAGTTGCCCGACTATTACGGTAACACTAAGCGCTACTAACCTTACTTGCCATGGTTCCAATAACGGAACAGCTTCAGTAGCCTCGGTTACCGGTGGAGTAGCACCGTACACCTATTCATGGAATACGGGGGCAACCACTTCAACCCTGAGTAACCTTGCTGTTGGCTCTTATACAGTAACAGCAAAAGATGCCAATGGTTGTACAGGAAGTAAATCAATAAGTATCTCTCAACCCGGTGTTCTTTCAGTTACCATAAACCATAACAATGTTAGTTGTAATGGCAATAACAATGGTAATGCAACAGCTACCGTGGGTGGCGGTACTTCACCATATGTATATGCATGGAGCAACGGACTTACGGTTTCGGCTACCCCTGCTAACCTTAGCCCCGGTACATATACTATTCTGGTTACCGACGCGAATTCATGCCAGACAACGGGTTCAGTAACTGTTACGCAGCCTACTGCTTTATCTTTAAGCACCAGTAGCACCAATGTTAACTGTAACGGAAACGGAACAGCAACAGTGGTAGCCAGCGGAGGCAACGGCTCGTATACATATAAATGGAACAATAACGCTACTACTGCAACCATTACCGGCCTTGCAGCAGGAACATATTCAGTAATAGTAAAAGATGCGAACCTTTGCGTAGCTACAGCAACAGGCGTAGTGGTAAGCAACCCTGGCCCCTTATCAGCCGGTGCTACCCATACCAACGTTACTTGCTCTTCCTTGGGCACAGCCACAGTAACGGCCAGCGGCAGCACATCTCCTTATACATATTTATGGAGCAATGGTGCAACCACATCAAGTGTTAGCGGATTAGTAGCCGGCACGTATTCAGTAACGGTTTATGACGTTTACAATTGTTCTACTAGCGTAACAGGAATTACCATCACCCAGCCTTCAGCGGTAACAGCTAATGGCAGCACAACCAATGTAAGCTGCTTTGGCGGCAGCAATGGAACTGCCAGTGTAACAGCAGGCGGAGGCACATCACCTTATACTTATTCATGGAATACAGGAGCAACCACATCAAGCATCAGTAGTTTATCAGCAGGCACATACAGTGTAACAGTAACCGATCATAATGGATGTACAGGAACTGCGACCGGCTTAGTAGTTAGCCAGCCGGCCAGTGCATTATCAGCCAGTGGCAGCACAACCAATGTGAGCTGTTTTGGTGGTAACAATGGTACAGCAAGCGTAACTGCATCAGGCGGCACTTCAGGATATACATACTTATGGAGCAATGGAGCTACAACTTCAAGCATCAGCGGATTAACATCTGGTATATATTCAGTAACTGTAACCGATGAAAATGGTTGCACTACAACATCGAGCAATACAGTAACTCAACCGGCTACAGGCGTATCGGCTTCTGCAAGCACAACAGCAAACGCAACCTGCACCGGATGTACAAATGGTTCAGTTAGCGTAAGCGCATCAGGCGGCACATCACCGTATACATATTTGTGGAGCAACGGAGCAACAACAAGTAATGTTAGCGGCCTTGGCGCAGGAACATACAGTGTAACCGTAACCGACCACAATGGCTGTACTGCAACATCAAGCACAACAGTAACCCAACCAAGCAATCCCCTGGTTGCAAGTATTACTTCAGAAAGTGATGTAACATGCAATGGTGGGAATAATGGTTCGGCAAGTGTAACTGCTTCAGGCGGTACACCAGGATATACATATTTATGGAGCGATGGCGAAACAGCATCATCTGTTTCTGATCTTACAGCAGGCGGCTATACAGTAACCGTTACCGATGCTGCTTCAAATCAAACAACAGCAACTGTAACAATTAACCAGCCTTCAGCATTAACAGCCAGTGGCAGCACGGGCAATGTAAGCTGTAATGGTAATACTAATGGCACAGCCAGTGTAACTGCAAGCGGAGGCACATCACCTTATGCATATTCATGGAGCACCGGTGCAACCACATCAAATATTTCCGGCCTGAGTGTAGGCTCATACAGTGTAACAGTAACCGACCACAATGGATGTACGACAACTGCAACGGGCCTTGTAGTGAGCCAGCCAGCAACGCTTACAATTGGAACGCCTTCAATAACAAATGTTTCATGTTATGGAGGTAATAATGGTAGTGTGTCACTCGGAAGTTCATCTACAGTAAACTATAACTATACTGGCAGCGTTCAGAACTTTACTGTACCTGCTGGTATAACCAGCATCACTGTATCACTGGCTGGTGGTTCAGGCGGCGGAAATGGAGGCTTGGGTGCTTCCTTTAGCGCAACATGTACTGTTACCCCAGGTGACGTAATAGGAATTGCAGTAGCTAGCGCCGGACAAACAAATTCATCATTCAATTCAGGTGGTGGAGGCGGAGCTACCTATATATATGACATTACTCAAAATACCCTGCTTGCAGTTGCAGGTGGTGGAGGCGGAGCTTCAACTAATGCATTTAATGGTGGCGCTGCAGGAACAAACCTGTCAGGCAATACCAGTGGTAATGGCGGCGGATATGAAGGAGATGCATCAAATGGTACAGGTGGAAATGGCGGCGGCGGCGGAACAGGCAATAACCCTGGCGGCGGTGGTGCAGGCTGGCTCTCGAATGGAGCAAGCGCTGTTAACGGCGTAGGAATTGCTGCCGGTGGTTTAGATAAGGCAAATGGATTCTTAGGCGGCTTTGGAACAGACTACATTGCAAACAGCAATGGAGGTTTTGGCGGCGGCGGCGAAGGTAGCGAAGCAGGCGGCGGTGGCGGCGGATATAACGGCGGCGGCGGCGGAAATGACTTCGGTTATCCTGCCAATGGTGGCAACGGAGGTACATCTTATCTCAATGGCACAGTAAGTGGTTCTGTTGCTGCAAACAATAGCGGTAACGGAAGCGCATCAATATCATATAATTCCAGTGTTGTTAGTGGTGGTACATCACCTTATTCATATGCATGGAGCAACGGAGCAACCACAGCAAGTGCTAGCGGATTAACAGCTGGCACTTATAGTGTAACCGTAACTGACGCACACGGATGTACAGCTACTGCAAGTACCACAGTTAACCAGCCTTCTTCAGCAGTATCAGCCAACGGCAGCGTAACAGGAAATGTTAGCTGTTTCGGCGGTAACAACGGTTCAGCAAGTGTAACCGCATCAGGCGGCACAGCAGGCTACTCATATTTATGGAGCGATGGCGAAACAACATCGTCTGTTTCTGACCTTGCAGCAGGTACATATTCAGTACAGGTTACCGATGCAAACGGATGTACAGCTACTGCAACAGGCTTATCAGTAAGCCAGCCTTCTGCAGTAACTGCAACAGTCACATCATCTACAGAGCCACTGTGTAATGGCCAAAGTAATGGCACTGCCACGGTAACAGCCGGCGGCGGTACACCAGGCTATACATACTTATGGAGCAATGGCGAAACAACATCATCTGTTTCTGACCTTGCTGCCAATACATATAGTGTAACTGTAACCGATGCGAACGGATGTTCTGCAAATACTTCAGTAACTATAAGTCAGCCTGCAGTACTGGTGTTAAACACATCTGCACAAACTAATGTAAGCTGTTATGGCGGCAGCAATGGAAGTGCAACAGTTAATGCTGCCGGTGGTACCAGTCATATTCATGTAGACTATACATATAGCTGGTCACCTACAGGAAATACAAATAATTCAGTTACCGGCCTTAGTGCAGGTACTTATACAGTTACCGTAACCGATAAGAACGGTTGTACGGCAACTGATATAGTAACAATTACACAACCGGCTCAACTAACCGCGTCGGTAACTTCAGAAACCGATGTAACATGTAACGGCAACAGTAATGGTGCTGCAACAGTAACAGCCGGCGGCGGTACACCTGCATATACATATTCATGGAGCAATGGCGAAACAACATCATCTGTTTCTGACCTTGCTGCCGGTACGTATACTGTAACAGTAAACGATGCAAATCATTGCGGACCTGTTACAGCAACGGTTACAGTTAACCAGCCAACAGCAGTTACGGCTAATATTACAGCAGAAACTGATGTAACATGTAACGGCAACAGCAATGGTATGGCAACGGTAACTGCCGGTGGTGGTAACGGAACCTATACATATTCATGGAGCAATGGCGAAACAACATCGTCAGTTTCTGACCTTGAAGCAGGTACATATACAGTAACCGTTTACGACGGAATTGGTTGTGGTCCTGCTACCGCAACAGTAACAGTAAATCAACCTGCTGTATTAGTAGTTAATGGCAGCACAGGCAATGTTACCTGTAACGGTGGTAGCAATGGTACTGCAAGTGTAACCGCATCAGGTGGCACATCAGGCTACTCATATTCATGGAGCAACGGACAAACCACATCGAGTATCAGCGGATTAACCGTAGGTACGTACTCAGTATTAGTAACCGATGCAAAAGGATGTACAGCAACAGCAACAGGTTTGGTGGTAAGCCAACCTAATGCATTATCAGCCAGTATAACTTCATCATCGAATGCAAGCTGCTATGCTTGTTATGACGGTAGCGTTACAATAACTGCGAGCAATGGAACACCTCCATATACTTATTCATGGAGCGATGGAGAAACTACATCTTCAGTAAATGATTTAGGTGTTGGTTTCTATTCATGCACTATTACAGATGCCTGCACATCGGTGGTTGATACCATTACAATTGGTTCAAATTCATTACCTCTTGCTCTTGCCGATACAATGACAAATGTTTCTTGTAACGGTGGCAGCAATGGTTCAATAACCTTTACTCCTTCAGGCGGAACCCCTCCGTATGACATCTGGTATTATTCTTACCTGACTTCTACCTGGACCGAGCTTGGAACAACAACAGTTGTTACCGGCCTTCCAGCAGGCCAGTATGATGGATATGTAGCAGATGCATCAGGAGATGATGCATATACCGGTACAATAACGATTACACAACCTAACCCAATAGTAGCTTACGGTTCTGAAACCGATGCAAGTTGCTATGGAAATAGCGACGGCAGCGTTTCTGTATCTCCTGTAGGCGGTACTGCTCCATACAACTATTCATGGAATGGCGGTGCTACTACTACATCGGTAAGCCAGAGTGGTTTAGCAGCAGGTACATATTCATTGGTAATAACCGATGGTAATGGATGTACATTCGATACAACCTTTAATGTCGGCCAACCTGCTTTATTAACTCTTTCAACAAGTTCAGTAACCAATGTGAGCTGCTACGGTAGCTGCAATGGTAGTGCTACAGTAACGGCAAACGGCGGCACCGGTCACTATTATGTTGGTTATACATACAATTGGGAACCAACAGGCGGTACCAGTGCAACTGCAACCGGCCTTTGTGCAGGTACATATACAGTTACTGTAACCGATTTACATGGATGTACTGCAACTGATATAGTAACTATAGGCCAACCTGCGGCAGTAACCGCTACAATTGCATCAGAGACTGATGTAACATGTAACGATGGCACCAATGGTATGGCAACAGTAAGCGCAGGTGGTGGTAACGGAACTTACACCTATTCATGGAGCGATGGAGAAACAACTTCTTCAGTAAGTGACCTTAGTGCAGGTACATACACTGTAACGGTATACGACGGAATAGGTTGCGGCCCTGCTACGGCAATAGTAACCGTAAACCAGCCTACTGCTTTAACTATAACCGGAACAAGTTATACTGCTTCTACAGGTAGTAATGGAACTGCATCGGTTACAGTGGGCGGAGGTACTCCTGCATATTCGTATTCATGGAGTAATGGATCTTCTACATCAAGCATTAGCGGATTAGCTCCCGGAACTTACACAGTAAGTGTAAACGATGCGCATGGTTGCGGACCTGTAACAACTACCGTAATAGTTCCTTCTTCGGGTGGATGTGCTACTCCTGTAACCCCAACTATATGCTACGTTAGCGTGGATACCAATTCAACCCATAATGTGGTTTATTGGGATACAACGGGAATGGAAACATATAACATTCAAAGCTTCAATATTTACCGTAAGAATACAAGCGGTTATGTATTGATTGGTAATGTTCCTTCAAGTACAGTATTTAGCGGTGACTTCAGCTACACCGATAACACCTCGAACACTGATAAGGAAAGCTATTTCTATGAGTTATCAGGTGTTAATTACTGCAGTACCGAAGGCGCATTAAGCGCAGATCACCAGACAATCTTGTTACAAGCTAATATTGGCGTAGGTAATACAGTAAACCTTGACTGGAACAATTACGTTGGTAATGTTGTTAACTATTACGAAATACTTCGTGATACAGATAATACAGGTTTCAAATTGTATGATTCTGTTCCATTCGGTATTACTAATTATACTGACCTTACTCCTTCTTCATTATCTAAGCCTTTGGCATACATGGTTAATGCTGTTTGGAGCCTGTCTTGTTCATCTTCTACTGTTTCACATTCGAACAAGAAGTATATTAATAATGTAACTGGTATCAACGAGGTTAGTCCTCTTAACGCTATCACAGTATATCCTAATCCTGTGAAAGATGAGGTAACTATCAGCATACCTACCCCAGCTGAAGGTGTAATATCAATGACCGATGTATTGGGTCAGCAAGTATACAGCACCAAGCTGGAGAATAATGAAACGACCAAACAAATTGATATGACCAATTTGGCGCATGGAGTTTATATGATAAAGATTACTTCGGGCGACAAACAAATTGTTAAGAGAATTGTAAAGTTGTAAGATTGTAAAAAGTAAAACAGGAGAGCCCCTGACGTAAAAGTCAGGGGCTTTTTTGTTTTAGGCAATCCCTATTATTTCAAGCACCGAACAGGCCGTTATTATTTATTGCTAATTTTGGCTTTTTAAATACCGCAGCGTGAATTTTGATGTAAAGCAGATAGCTACTGCCACAATGATATTGTTTGCCGTTATAGACGTTCTGGGCGCTATTCCGGTATTGATTGATTTGGGTAACCGTATGGGTGAGATTAATGCGCGCAAGGCAACATTAGTTTCAGGCGCCATAATGCTGGTTTTTCTTTTCCTGGGAGAATCGATCTTAAAACTTATTGGTTTAGATATTCCTTCGTTTGCATTGGCCGGAGCAATTGTAATTTTCTTCATTGGCTTAGAGATGGTGTTGGGCATAAAACTCTCTAAGGAAGAAACATCTACTGCGGTATCGGTTGTGCCAATTGCCTTCCCCCTTATAGCAGGAACTGGTACCCTCACTACCCTACTTTCCATTCGCGCAGAATTTGCAATAGAAAATCTGATTATTGCAATACTTGTTAACCTGGTATTTGTTTATGTTGTTTTGAGAAATACAAAGCGACTGGAAAAAATTCTTGGCCCGGGTGGCATTGTTATCTTGCGTAAAGTGTTCGGAATAGTTCTATTGGCCATTGCGCTGAAATTATTTTTAACTAATTTAGGTATAGTATTAAACGTTCCTCATGCACCAGGAAAAGCACTATAAGCAACCTGCCTTTATCCGCGACCTGATAATCGGTTTATCAGATGGTATTACAGTGCCATTTGCACTTACTGCGGGTATAAGCGATGCAGTAGGAAGCAATGGTATTATTGTTACGGCAGGGTTGGCTGAAATATGCGCCGGCTCCATTGCTATGGGCCTTGGTGGGTTCCTGGCTGCTAAGACAGAGGAAGAGCATTATTATGCTGAATTAGCACGTGAGTACAGAGAGGTTAAGGAACTGTATGAGCATGAAAAGCAAGAAGTTAGAGATGTATTTGCTGATTATGGCTTATCAAAGCAAGCACAGGATATGATTGCTGATGAATTGGCTAAGGATGAAAAGAAATGGGTAGAATTCATGATGAGGTATGAACTGGGATTAGAGGAGCCCGATGCGCTCCGTGCCCGCAAGAGCGCAATGAATATTGCATTCTCTTACATTGTTGGTGGCCTTATACCTTTGCTGGGATATATATTCACTGATGGCCCGAAGACAGGACTGAGGGACTCGGCAGTTATAACCATAATATGCCTGATGGTATTCGGTTATTTAAAGAGCAAGTTAACCGGGCAGAAACCTTTTACAGGTGCATTAAAAACTACAGCGATTGGTGTACTTGCTGCATCGGCAGCTTTTGGTATTGCATATTTGTTCAATCATAAATAGAAGTTGGTATGGAGATTACACCGGAGATAGTTGCACGTATAAAGCAGTTAGATGAGAAGTACCAGGCAATGGGCCAGGATATGGTTTCATACCTCGACGGATTGCTTTACATGGACTATTTGAAGTACTGGGATTATGTGCATACCGATACCCTACTCTCCCTCCAGAATCCGCGTACAAATTTCCCTGATGAAAAGATATTTATCATGTATCACCAGATTACTGAATTGTTCTTTAAGCTGTGTATACATGAATACGAACAAGTAGCCGCTGAGGAGAAACCTACCCTGCAGTTTCTACTGAATAAAGTAAGACGCATTGTACGCTATTTCGATGGCCTTGTTACTACCTACGATATTATGGTCGACGGTATGGACAAGGAGCAGTTTTTAAAGTTCCGCATGGCGCTTTTGCCGGCCAGCGGATTTCAATCTGCCCAATACCGTATGATTGAAATTATGTCTACCGATATAGTTAACCTGGTGCATAGACAGCATGTTGAAAAGAACCCCGGAATAACCAAAGCTTCGGTAGAGGAAATGTATGAACATATCTACTGGAAGACCGGCGCTACAGAACTGGCTACGGGTCGCAAAACATTAACGCTACGACAGTTTGAGGAGAAGTATGGTAAAGAGTTTATTCACCTTGCCAATGCCTGCGTGAAGGGCAATTTATGGGCTAAATATAAGGCCCTTTCTGAGGCTGATCAGAAGAACCCTGAGCTTATACAATTGCTTCGTGAACTGGATGCTAATGTAAACGTAAACTGGTGCCTTATGCACTATAAATCTGCAGTGCGTTACCTGCAGGGCGACCCTGATGTAATAGCCGCAACCGGTGGCACTAACTGGCAGAAATACCTCCCTCCCCGCTTCCAACGTATCATCTTTTATCCTGAGCTATGGACCAATCAGGAGAAGGAAGAATGGGGTAAAACCTGGGTGAAAATGGTTGTCCCGGGCGTTCAATAGGACTATACCAAAGCATTTAATAATTATAGAGTAGTCCTTGCTTGTTCCACGTGGAACCTCGCCTTAAAGGGCCTCTTTTAAGCGATAGGATAACCCATCTACTCCCCTGCTTCTATCCTTGATAAAATAGCTTCTAAATGGCTGCTTCATCTCATCTATTTTTTAGCAGTTCTCCATCCCCATTCCCCCAAACATTTACCATTTCTAATCAAGTTACGGTTTTAGGATTTTATATGAATTCCTATTCAAAATCTATTATTGAATTCAAAATGTTGCAAATGTTTCACGTGAAACCTATTATCCAATTTCTTTTTTTTATTTTGTATTTCTATAAACTAATTACATAGATTCACTATTTAAATTTTCATATTATGGATATTGTTCCACGTGAAACAATATTGAAATATATCCTGTTTATATATTAATTTAGGATTTGATTTTTAGCAAAATCCTTCCTTGAAATCTGATTATAAATTTTTAAAGTGGATTTGCCAGTTGGGAATGTTTGGGTGAATATTCTTTAGAATTTTGCCCTTTGGTTCCACGTGGAACATACTAGGGATTTTGGAGGGAATGGGTCTGTACCCGGTGGTTTATGGAGTCAATTTTCAGGATAAAATGGGTCTGTGCCCCTATCCTATTTGGCTAAGTTTTATCGTCCTATGTGGACCATAAGAACGGAAATATCGGAGGGGTTTATACCGCTGATACGAGAGGCTTGTCCCAACGTCTTTGGGCGGAATTTGGTAAGCTTTTCCCGGGCCTCCATAGACAGCGATTTAAGGCTGTGGAAGTCGAGAGCATCGTGGATAATAAGGTCTTCCAGGCGGAGCACCTTTTCGGCTGTCTCCTGCTCCTTTTGTATATATCCTTCGTACTTCATTTCTATCTCGGCCTGCTCTATTGTTTCGCTATCGAATTGCGATAAATAGGTGTTGAATTTCTCAGAGCCTTTGGCTATATCTTTTATAGAAACATTCGGTCGGGAAAGGATAGAAAATGCCTTGGTCTTTTGTCCGATTTCAGCCGAGCTGATTTCATTTAAAACAGGGTTAATTTCCTCGGGGTTCAGGCTCTCGGTTTTGAAATATTTTGTTACTTCTCCCCTACCCTTTATCTTTTCCTGAACGCGCTTATACCGGTCTTCTTTTGCTAAACCAATTTCGTAACTCATAGGGGTTAGCCTTACATCGGCATTATCCTGGCGGAGCAAAATTCTGTACTCGGCCCTTGAGGTAAACATACGATATGGTTCCTCGGTACTTTTGGTTATAAGGTCATCAATAAGTACCCCGATATATGCCTCGGACCGTGAAAGCACGAAAGGTTTGGCATTCCGGAGCTTTAAATGTGCATTTATACCAGCCATAAGTCCCTGACAAGCAGCTTCTTCGTAGCCAGTAGTTCCATTAATTTGTCCAGCAAAATAAAGGTTTTCAATTTGACGCGTTTGCAGCGTATTAGACAGCTGATCGGGAGGGAAGTAATCATATTCTATTGCATACCCGGGTCGGAACATCTTTACCCCCTCAAAACCCTTTATTTTCGACAGTGCCTTAAATTGCACATCTTCGGGTAGTGAAGTTGAGAATCCGTTGAGGTAAACTTCCACCGTATCCCATCCTTCAGGTTCTACAAAAAGCTGGTGGTGTTCTTTATCGGAAAAGCGATTTATCTTGTCTTCAATCGACGGGCAATATCTTGGACCTATGCCTTGAATCCTTCCTGAATACATGGGCGATTTTTCAAAGCCGGTTTTTAAAATATCATGTACTTCGTCGCTGGTATATGCCAGGTAGCAACTGCGTTGTTTCGATAGGGGAGAGGTTACTGAAGAATAAGAAAATTTTCCCGGTTCTTCGTCGCCTTTTTGCTCCTCCAGTTGCGAATAATCTATTGAGCGGCCATCGATACGCGGAGGTGTTCCGGTCTTCATGCGGCCGCTTGTAAGGCCTAATTTTAATAACTGTTCGGTAATGCCTGTAGCCGCTTTTTCGCCTACACGTCCGCCACCAAATTGCTTTTCACCAATGTGAATTATCCCGTTTAAAAACGTACCATTGGTAAGTACAACGGCTTTGCATTTTATTTCTAATCCCATGCCGGTAACAACGCCGCAAACCTTGTCATTCTTTACAATAAGGCCTTTTACCATGTCCTGGAAGAAATCTACATTCTCGGTATTCTCCAGAAGTTTTCTCCATTCCAGTGTGAATAGGGCGCGGTCGTTTTGGGTACGGGGGCTCCACATAGCAGGGCCTTTAGAGCGGTTAAGCATGCGGAACTGTATAGCAGTTCTGTCGCTCACAATGCCTGAATATCCGCCAAGAGCGTCAATTTCGCGAACTATCTGCCCTTTGGCAATGCCACCCATGGCAGGGTTACACGACATCTGCGCTATCTTGGTCATGTCCATAGTAATAAGCATTACCGACGAGCCCATATTGGCAGCCGCAGCCGCAGCCTCGCATCCTGCGTGGCCGGCACCTACTACTATTATATCGTATTCTTTAAACATTGCTTTACAAAGGGCTGCAAATTTAGGCTATTTGTCCGAAATAAAGGGGAAAGGAGAGTCTTATTCCTTTACAAACTTCAATGTTTGCAAATGCTTTTGGCCAGATAATATATTGGCAAAATATACACCCGGTGGAAGGTCACCTATGTAAATAGGTAAGTCCTTACTGTCACTGCCTTTGTAATTTTTGCGCAATACAACCCTGCCAGTAATATCAGCTAATTCTACAATTACAGGAGACTCGTTAAAATCGCTAAATGACAAATAAATATTTTGAACAGATGGGTTAGGAAAGAGGGATGCGTGAAGATTGTTGGCTGCTATATCGACTATAGATGAAGGACCTGGGCTCAATTTTCGCACAACAAGGTTCCGATAATCGGCCACATAAACGTTGCCCGTAGTGTCGATAGCCAAGGCCGATGGTTCATGCAATTCCGCTGCAGTGGCAGGTCCTCCGTCACCAGAATAGCCTGCCACCCCTGTTCCGGCAATAATAGCTATGGTAGTATCTCCTGAATTTATTTCACTTACCTGGTTATCGAAATCAGTGATGTACATATTTCCTTTTTTATCAAGGCATATTCCCCCGGTATAATTAGGGAAATTGGCTAATGTGCTTATTATGCCCAAGGTGTTTACTTTGCGAATGCGTGAACTATGGCAATCGGAAATAAAAACGTTACCATAAGCATCGGCGGCAACATCAACAGGGTAGTTAAGTGCAGTAGAGTCGGCCTGCCCGCCATCAGCGCTAAAGGCAGGTATACCTGTTCCGGCAAAATTGCTGATGATTCCACTGGTATCTATTTTCCTGACTTTGAAATCTGAAATGTCTGCCACATAAATAAGGCCTTTTAAATCTACCGCTATTCCTTCCGGTGAAAAAAATTCCGCCGCTGTGGCTGGACCGCCATCACCGCTGTTTCCCGATATACCGTTACCGGCTATGGTGCTGATAATTCCTAAGCTATTTACTTTTCTTATCCGAAAGTTCCCTGCATCTACTATAAACAAATTACCCGCGGTATCAAAAGCCAGGCCAATCGGATTATTTAACTCTGCTGCAGAAGCGGGGCCCCCGTCACCGGTAAATCCACCAGTTCCATTTCCTGCAATAGTGGTAATAATTCCTGAAGTGTCTACTTTACGTATGCAATTAGCATAGTAGTCGCTGATATAAACATTACCTGCTTTGTCTACAGCAAGGCCATCATTACCCTCTATTTCCGCTGCAGTAGCGGGCCCTCCATCGCCTGTATATCCATATGTTCCGTTACCTGCAAAAGTGCTTATAGTATAGCTTTGCGCTTTAAGAGCCAATGAAAGTAAAAGACAAAGTATAAACGTAAGAAGAGTAGATTTTCTCATAATGATTTATATCTGCAAACAAATGTAATGTGATTTATTCCTGAAATCAAGGGCAAATTATTGAACGGTGTATAATAGGGTGCGAACTGCGAAAATTCTTTGTTAGAGTTGTTTTATGAAGGTTCCCTGTTTGGCGAAGGCTGTGCCTTCGTCCAGGCATAATAATGTAGCTTGTAGCTACAAAAAAAACAAGTTCTCATGCCGGGCCTGGTGAAGTAGTTATTCTCTTCGCCCAGTCGGCCAGTCCGGGTTTTTTAACGAATTCGCACGTGAGGCTTTTTCCGGTATGGCCGTCAGGAAACTGATACATAGTATACATAAAAACCGCGCAAAGAGGTTCATCAAACATATCGCATATTTTGTCGGCCTCCTCAATGCTTAAGTTCTGCCATTCGGGCGGGGTACTAACAATAGATTGAACCTCTTTCTGTTTTTTGTACCAGCAGCAATAAAACCTGTCGCCGCCCGGTTCGGCAGGGGTGTTATCATGCATCCAGTTGGTGAACATAATGGCGCTTCCCCTGGGGTATTTTACGGGCAATTCAGCAATTATGTGTTCAACCAGCTTCAGCGCCTCCAGTTGAATTTTTATTTCTTCCTCCGGGCTGCCATCTCCTGTTAAGGCAACGGAATTTATTTCCGAAAATTTGCGCAAAAAATCGGAGAACAGGCCGGCTTCAATATCTTTTTCAGGCCTGGTCATGGGATAGGAGGGATTGAAGATTTTTTATGACTTCCATTCTTTCTTCAGGAGTCATTTTCAAAAATGTTTCCAGGTCGGGCGTATCGCTGAGTATTGCCGGGCTTGGCCGGGGCATTATGTAGTGAAGCATTTCCATGTAAGCGCGGACAAACGCTTTATCATCAATATCTTCAAGTGTTTTTTCAAACCGCCCCCGGTTCTGCAATAACAGTTTATGCAGAAATTCACGCTGCTCTCGCGCGGCTTTGTGACTTTTGCTGTTTCCCACAGGGCGGCCCAGCGGGTTGCCGCTTTTTCCTTTTTCAAATGGCATATAAAAACAATAATTTATCAATGAAATAACAATGCATAAACAATGGAATTATCAATAAAAGGCCATTGATATTGAATTTGCAGGTGGCTGAAAACCAATAACAACTATTGATAATAACAATGAATATTAATGTCGTGTTCATGAGTGGTTCTGAATTTTTCCTGCAAGGCGTATGCCCCAAACCCCTACCGCGTGTCGCCCTAGCTTTAGTGGTGGCACAAAGGGGCTTTGAGTTTATCGGGACTCATAAGCCTTACACATACAAATATAAACACTATGTTTAATATATGTAATTAAAAGCGGAAGAAGTTTTCAACAACCCCCATATAGCAGAGCGGGGAAAGAGAGCGAGTGCGATGGGTTATAAATATACTCGTTAGGCGAAGGCTGTGCCTTCGTCCAACTCACGTAGGCGCGAATTTGTAATTCGTGCCTTTATAACTTGTAATCTGAGATTACAGAAAAGCGCTAACTTTGATAGATGCTAGATAAATGCAGGAAATTGAATTTATTTAATTCAAATTAAATGGTTAGCTGGCACGGATTGCAAATCCTCGCCTATAGAGTGGTAACTTATATAATACATAAGGCATGAAGGTTTTTTTAGGGTTAATCATATTGCTAACTTTTTTTATTCGCTCTACTGCTCAATCTACTTTTAGGGTTAAAAAGAGTAATGATAGTATTACTTTTCTATCAAACAAACCTGATACTGATTTATGTAAAAACTTAATTCAAGGGACTTGGGTGAATTTAAAAAATCCGAGCGTTTCTTTTACTATTACCAAGGATTCAATTTTTGGCCAATATATTGATAATGGTTTTTTAACTGTGGATACAATACATAGCTGGTATCTTCTTGAATACATGGATACAAATAGAAAAGTCCCAGACATATTACAGAAATACTTTGGAAATGTTATCCCAATACCCCCAAATGTTTTTTATGGCTTATTTATATGTGGGAATAATAAAGCTGCAACACCTCCATCTCCTTGGATTTTTAGCATATATTCATTAAGTGAAAAATACCTAAGAATTGGAGAATATGAAGTCTTCACACAGACCTATTATAGAAGAAAATAACATGAAGCCCCTATTAATTTTAATACTATCCCTTTGTTTTACCCTAACTGCTTTTGGGCAGAAACCTGAATACCCTGATAGTGGCTTTACCAATAAGGCTGAGGCTAAGAACCTATATAAAGACAGCTTAAAGGAAGGGAAATGGATTGAATATTTAAATTACCTTGATTATTTTGTCGAAGTAAGTAAGAGCGACTTCTATATCTTAACTATATATAAGCAAGGTAAACCATATGGGATTAGAAGAAGTTATTATAAAAGTGGAAAATTAAAGGAAGTTACTCCTTATAATAATGGTTGCAAGAACGGAATATCCAAGGAGTATTTTGAGAGTGGGAAAATATCAAAACTAACTCCATATACAGATGGGAAAATAAATGGTGTCGTAAAAAGTTATTATGAGAATGGAAAAATATGTGCTGAAATTCCTTTTAACACAGGCATTGTAAACGGTATGGAAAAATGTTATTTCAAGAACGGGAAATTGTCTATTGAGATTCCCTTTGAAAATGGCAAAGAAGGCGTATCGAAATGTTATGATATTAAAGGGAATGTAATTACTTGCCCGAAACTCGAACTTTGAAAGCCTTATGATAGCCCTTCTAGAGTGCAATAATTTTTACGCTTCATTTGAGCGGGGTAGCTGAAAGCTACCTTATTGATTGGGCAAAGGCGCAGCCTTCGCCCAACACAGGCTGCAAATGGAGATATTCTCAATTTAACCGAACAATACTTTCTTTCATAGCTTTGTTAGCAGATGCAACTACCGAAAGAAAGAAAAATTCTTTACCTGCTTATTGCCGCTGCGGCTGTAATAAAGCTAATCATGCTCTTTTTCATACACGATTTCCGTGTGTGGGAAGAGAATGAAATGGCTAAAAATTACCTTACCACAGGCAAAATGCAATACATGCACGACGGGGCAATGGTTTACAATTATAGCCTGCCTGTTTATCCTTTTTTACTAATCATTCTTTACAAAATAGTTGGGGTAAGCTATAAAGCAGCTGCTATTCTCAATATTATTTTTTCAGCTATTTCCGGCCTGCTTTTTTATGATGTTTTTAACGCGTTTTTTGTGCGATTTAATTTGCCGGAAAAAGTGAGAAGCTGGCAACAGAAAATTGTCCTGCTATCGGTTGCGGCATACTTATTTCACCCGCTTATAACCTTTTACGAAATAAAAAATGTGCATCCTTTTGCCATGTATATTTTCCTTTATGTGCTTAGTTTGTGGCTGATGGTAAAGTATGTTGAAAAAAGTACCTGGCTTAGGCTCACAATTTTTGCGTTTGTACTTGGACTAGCCATATTGGCGCGCCCTACATTGGGTGCAGTAATTATTCCTTTTTTCTTCTGGGTTTTGCAAAAAGATAAATTCAAAAAGACCATTTTAAAAACGGGATATGTGCTACTAATTGCAGCCATAATTCCCTCAGTATGGGTTTGGAATACATACAACAATGTGAAATCTTCTTCCCTGTTGCCTAATATAGGTATGGGCATGTGGATGGGTACCCTGCAGCAGACAGAGGGCTCAAATACATCGCCTGATGGTAAGACATTTTATGCCCAATTAAGCGATAGCGATTTAGCTGCGATTTCAAAAATCCCTGCCGCGAGCCGGGACTCATTTTACAGTGCAAAATATATGAATACCTTAAAACATAATCCGGGAAGAGTAGGGGAGATGTTCCTCATAAAATTTGCCAATTTCTGGCTCTTTAGAAAGGCTATAGGCGTAGATTACCCTGTGTGGGTACAAAACCTTATACCGATTTACAAAGTCGTTTATATAGTGGTATTAGCGCTTGCCTTGTTTGCAGTTTTTAAAATCGGTAAACAAGCAATAATACTAATGTCATTTCCGTTTGCAGTATCGCTGGTGCATGCAGCTATTTATGTTGAAATGCGCCACCGCATTATGTTTGAGCCCATACTGATTTTTCTGGCGATAATAGGGATTGTTATGATTAAGGCAAAAGTGATTAAATGAATTTGGGCGGTTTGATTTTTTAAGATAGTCCCATAGGGACTTTATGTTAATAGAAAAATTAAAACATGACAAAATAGAAGCTCCGTAGGAGCGATACAGAATTAATAAGATACAAATAATATGTCGCCTCTACGAGGCTACAAACAATGCCAATTTAATAAGCTATTAAGATTATGCCCCTATGGGGCAATATTCCAAACTGACCAGGGCATTCCCTCGTTGGGCGAAGGCTGCGCCTTCGTCCACTTATCCAGGTAGCTTAAAGCTACAACAATAAAAAGTCGAAGGGGCAACCTTCGCCTAACAACGAAATAAAGAGGTGAAAAATCAGGGCTTGTAAATCCCAACCAGTGTATTCTCAACCAGCTTTTTAGGCAAGGTGCGGCTAAAGAAAGCGCCTGCCTTATTGGAACCACCGGGAATAATTTCGGGCGTACCCTTAAACAATGCCTTAACAGCTATTTCGGCAACGGCTTCGGGTGTCATATTAAAGCGTTCCGATTGTTTAACCGCATTTTTAAAGCTATTCATGCCTGCGCGAGTCATGAAATTAGTATCGGTTGGGCCGGGGCAAAGACATGTAACAGAAATATTTTCGTCCTTCAGTTCGTGGTGTATAGCGCGTGAAAAAGAAAGCACAAAAGCCTTGGTAGCTGAATAAACGCCTAAAAACGGAACAGCCTGGTGTGCCGCTGTACTGGCCACATTCAGTATATAGCTTTTTCCCTGTGTCTTTTTCAAAACGGGAATCATCATATATGTTAACTGAACAAGGCTTTGCATATTCAAATGCATCATATTCAATTGCTCTTCGAGCGAAAGCTTAGAAAATGCGCCTCCAAGGCCATAACCGGCATTATTAACCAATATTGATACATCGTAGTTTTTAGAAACGCACCAGTCTGAAATTTTTTTGGCGGCATCGTCAGTCGATACATCCGCAACAAGTATATCGGTTTTAACCCCGAATTTTTTTTCGAGTACCGCGGCGTTTTCCTTCAACAGGTTTTCCGAGCGGGCAACCAAAAGAATATTATACTTTCGTTGGGCAAGGCTTTCGGCTATTGCTTTTCCAATGCCTTTGCTGCCACCGGTTATAAGTGCGTAAGCCATAAATTATTCGTCGAACTTAGCGAAGGCGTGCAGGTGATGGTATAAAGGCGTTTTGCCTGTTTTACCCTTTTTCTGAGGTTTGCGCGTTTGGCGCGGACCACAAAGTACAGGTATATACATTACCCTGCGGCGGCTAACGCTATCGGTATGCTCAGAATGGCCCACACGGTGCCATATATGCCCGTGGTGAACCACTATATCGCCTGCTTTAGCTTCCACAAGAACTTCGTCTTTATCTTCTTTGGTATTGCGGTAATACATTTTGGTAAACAACATGCCAAAAATTCCCTGTGTATGGGTCGATGGCAATACACGTAAGCCCCCGTTCATTTCACCCGAGTTATCAAGGTAAACGCCTATGTTCAACATAGGAAATACTTTTTTACCGTAGAATACATCGCGTACAGAATCGGTATGCCAGCCCATCTGTTTAAAGCGGCTGTGCTTTGAATTTACATAGTGATTGAAAACCACGCCGTCGCGTTCATTTTCGCTTACGCGGCTCGATTTCATATCAAGCAAATGCTTAAAATTCCTGATACGGGGGTCGGCAACGAGTTGCTTAATGCGTTCGCTGTAATGCGATGTATAAGGGAACCTTTGTACAATGCGTTTTCCGTTCTCGTCGTGGCCAAAAATAACAGGTATGCCTTTTACAACTTTTTCCTTCGATTTAATAAGCTTTTCCTGGGCGCTTTCATAACCAGCTATCACCTCCTTGACCTCCTGGGGGGAAAGTGCGCCTGTAAAGTGAATAAAGCCATATTTATTAAAAAAATCGACCTGTTCTTTGGTAAAAGTTGGCCCGAGTTTAAACTTGGGATAGTTCTTAAGAGATTTCTCCATCTACTATGTTTATGTATAACGTCAAACGCAAATATAAAAAATAAAAATAGATATAAGGCACAGCTTTTCACAAAACAATGTTAATAGTATGACGAATATCAATAAAGTATACTTTGTAAATCTGTTATTTTTGTAAGAATAAACTGGAGGGTATGATACACAGGGAAGGATATAAGCTAATTACCATAGCATTTTTATTGCTTGCAATTTTATGTGGAGTGGTTGTTTTTCTTCATGCCCCTGCATGGCTTTACGAGGCTTTAATGGTTCTTTCATTTGGTTTCTGGCTGCTTATTGTACAGTTTTTCCGTAACCCGAAAAGAAATACCCCAAAAAATCCTGACCACATTATTGCTCCTGCCGATGGCAAGGTAGTAGTGGTGGAAGAGGTGGAAGAACCCGAGTATTTTAAGGGCAAACGTTTGCAGGTATCTATTTTTATGTCGCCCCTGAATGTGCACGTGAACCGCTACCCGGTTGGTGGCATTGTAAAATATGTTAAGTATCATCCTGGCCTTTACCTGGTAGCATGGCACCCTAAATCGTCGACTGAAAATGAACGCACCACGGTGGTGGTGAAAACAGATGCAGGGCAGGAAGTGCTTTTCAGGCAAATAGCGGGGGCAGTGGCACGCCGCATAATATACTATTGCAAAGAAGGCGATAAAGCAGAGCAGGGTGGGGAAATGGGCTTTATAAAATTTGGTTCACGTGTGGATATCTTTTTACCTTTAGGGACTAAAATCCGTCCGAAACTGGGAGAGGCAGTAAGGGGCGGAGAAACCGTTTTAGCAGAATTCAGCCGATGAAAAAATTGCTATTGAGTATAGCAATAGTTATTAGTTCCCCAATCGTTACAAGCGCGCAAAGCTACGCTACATGCAGCTTTGCCGGTGAGGTGAATTTTACTACATTCGGGCCAGTGCGACCCAGCGGCGCGAAAGATAAAAGCGTTACTAAAAAGCACAGCAACGGCCTTTATTTTGAACAGACACATAATATTACATGGCTTTCTTTTGTGGTGCCAAACGATACGCTGCTCACGTTCGACCTTATACCTCAGGACCCGAAAGATAATCTTGATTTCCTTGTTTTCCGCGATGAAGCTTTCTTCTGTAAAGAAATAGAGCGGGGCGGAGTTCAACCTATAAGGGCTAACGTAACTAAAATAGATACTGCCGCACACAACAGTTATACAGGCCTTTCAGCTTCAGCTAAAGATACGGTTGTAAGTTCACCCGACGGCCCCGGTTACAGTAAAGGCATACCGGTAAAAAAAGGCGAGCGCTACTATATAGTAGTGGATAATTGCACCGAAGGTAAGGGTGGGTTTGTGTTATTGCTGCACCTAAATTTCCCGAAATACACCCCTCCGGTAGCAAGTGAAGACAGAACAACCGCCAAGAAGGAAACATCGCCCGAAAAAGATAACGTGAAAAATATTGACGCTGCTCCCTTCAAAGTTCCTCCTATAAAACCTGCTAACCCTACAAAGCCCTTAGTGAAGGGTAAAACCATGCTCGATATTGTGGTAAGCGATACTAACGGCAGTCCTGTAAAAGCTGAACTAGATATAACGGGTGTAAAGGCCGCCCAGGTAATAAATGCCGATACCGTTGAATACGGTATTACATTGTCGCCCAGGCAAACAATAAATGTAAATTGTAATGCGTTAGGGTATATGTTCAGCCAAACGTCGTTTACAGCGCCCGATAGCGGGGGTAACATTACTTTACCCATAAGGTTAGAACGGGTGGAGGAACACAAAAGTTTTATCCTTAAGGACATAAAATTCAGTGAGGGCAATGCAATTTTCCTGGCTTCGGCACAAAATGAACTGATGAATCTGTTAGAATTTATGAAGAATAATCCCGATGTGAACATATTAATTAAAGGGTATGTAAACGACCCCGGCAGCGATAATTCAGGAGCCGCAAAAAAATTATCGAAACAGCGGGCAGAAGCTGTTAAAGCTTTCCTGGTAACGGCAGGAATAGATAAAAAGCGTATGGATTACAAAGGGTTCGGCAATGAGCATATGCTTTTCCCTAACCCGGCTAATGAGGCGCAGGCACAAGCGAACAGAAGAGTGGAAGTAGAAATAATAAAATGAAGCGTTTTTTCTTTCTCATAAGTTTTATTGCAGTTTTTTTCTCACTCTGCAACGGGCAGGGACATGGCAGTTGCGACCGTGCCGCTATAGTTGATAGCTCAGTTTATGGCCCTGTTTATGCCGATGGCAATGCCGACCCGCAGCTTGCCATGCAACATACTAACGGCATGTATTTTGAAAAACCGCATGCGGTTGTTTGGTTCTGTATCGATATCCCGTATGACACGGTTCTTACATTCGACCTTATACCCAAAAAATCAACCGACGATTTGGATTTCCTCCTTTTTAAAGACGTTTCATTTGACAAAAATTGCGCCATGTGCCGTACCGAAAAGCAAACTTTTTGCCAGTTGGTAGAAGGACAAAGAATTACCCCCATACGCACAAATATTGCCCGTTGCGATAACTCAGTTAATGGCAGAACAGGACTTTCATTAAGCGCAAAAAATACAATGGAACTTCCGGGCCAACATTCTACATACAGCAAAGCGGTTGAAGTAAAAAAGTGCGAACGTTATTATTTGGTTGTAGATAATTATACCCGCGCTGATGGGCCGTTTATACTCAGGCTACATTTCAGATATTTCAACCAATCAGAATCTGTAATTACTAGTAACATACCTGATAGTATAATACAAAGTAACATTCAATACAAGAACCCTCAATTGACAGCTTTACTTAATGGCTCATTCGTAATAAACGTGCTTGACAGTACAACAAAAAACCCGGTTAAAGCCAGAATTAAAATAACAGGCCCTCCGCCAGATGGTGTTCCGCATATAGATATAACAGATACACAATATAAACTTACAGTCAAAGCTGGCGAAAAGTTAAATATTGTTTGTGCCGCTAAAGGATATTTGCTTTATCAAACCGATTATACGGCACAAACCGATTCAGATAAAGGGATAGATGTTTTTCTGGTTCCCATAAGGGAGCACCAGAAAATGATATTTCATATTGAATTTCAGCCCGGAAGTTCAGAATTTATGGCATCGGCAGCAGGACCTTTGAACGATTTGCTGCAGTTTATGAAAGATAATCCCGGGGTAAAAATTGTGGTTAACGGGTATGTAAACGACCCCTATTCAAACTACGACCAGGCTTTTGATTTAAAGCTTTCGCAAATTAGGGCTAAGGCTGTTTACCAGTTTTTAACAGATAATGGAATAAAACTGAACAGGTTGCATTGGAAGGGCTATAGCAATAAGGGAATGGTCTACCCGCACCCGGTTTCGGAAGAACAAATGCAGGCGAACAGAAGGGTAGAGGTTGAAATAGTGAAATAAATAGCCATTGGCTATTAGCCAATAGCTATTGGCTGAATATGGAATGTAAGTACTTTCTTTATATTTGCAACGGTCAATAATTAACGGAAAAATATTGCTATGCCGTCGAACCTGAAATTTTCTGATGATGCGCTGAATGTGGCGCACAAAATAATAAAGAGATACCCTGAAGGGAAACAGAAATCGGCTTTGCTGCCATTGCTGCATTTGGCCCAGGCCGAATTTGGCGGCTGGCTTAGCCCCGATGCTATGGAATATGTGGCAAGCCTGCTTAATATTTTACCAGTTGAGGTATATGAAGTAGCCACTTTCTACAGCATGTATAATATGAAACCTGTGGGCAAATGCGTGCTTGAAGTATGCCGTACGGGGCCTTGCTGGTTATTGGGCGCTGAAGATTTAGTGAAGCATTTGGAGAAAAAATTAAATATTAAAGTTGGGGAAACCACTGCCGATGGCATGTTTACATTGAAGACTGTAGAATGCCTTGCAGCCTGCGGCACTGCCCCAATTATGCAGGTGGGTGAAACTTACCATGAAAACCTTACCTGCGAAAAAGTTGACCAGGTACTTGATGAATACAGAAGAACCGTAAAAGAACCTATTTCGCACTTTGCCAAAAAACACTATAAATAATATATGATTTGTGATTTAAGATTTAAGATGTGCCGAAGTTTCATAAATCTTAATTCTTAATTTCTACATCTTAAATAAAAATATATGGGCAAAAAATTGTTGTTAGAGCATATTAACGTTCCGGGTATTGAGACCTATAGTGTGTACCGCGAAAAAGGCGGTTACAAAAGTGTTGAGAAAGCGCTTAAGATGAAACCCGATGATGTGGTGGAAGAAGTTAAGAAATCGGGTTTAAGGGGCAGGGGCGGAGCTGGTTTCCCTACCGGGATGAAGTGGAGCTTTATTGATAAAAAAACACCCAACCCGCACTATCTTGTTTGCAATGCCGACGAGAGCGAACCGGGTACTTTTAAGGACAGATATTTAATGCAAAAACTTCCCCATGCATTGGTTGAGGGAATGATTGTATCGAGCTTTGCATTGGATGCACATACGGCATATATATACATTCGCGGAGAGCTTTTATATGTTTACCATATTCTTGAAAAAGCTATTGCTGAAGCTTATGAGGCGGGCTGGTTAGGTAAAAATATCCAGGGTTCAGGCTTTGACCTTGACCTTTATGTTCACCCGGGCGCGGGAGCATATATCTGCGGTGAAGAAACAGGGCTTATAGAATCATTGGAAGGTAAACGTGGCAACCCACGCATGAAACCACCATTCCCTGCTGTACAGGGTTTATGGATGTGCCCTACTGTGGTTAATAACGTTGAAACTATCGCCGCTGTTCCGCATATTTTAAATATGGGCGGAGAAGAATATGCCAAAATAGGTATTGGAAAAAGCACAGGTACAAAACTTATTTCAGCTTGCGGGCATGTAAAAAAACCGGGTGTATATGAAATAGACCTGGGCCTTCCGGTAGAAGAATTTTTGTTCTCTGAAGAATATTGCGGAGGAATACGCAATGGTAAAAAATTCAAAGCAATAGTGGCCGGTGGCTCATCGGTTCCAATTTTACCGGCTGAATTATTTTTGAAAACAGCCAAAGGCGAACCCCGCTTAATGAGTTACGAATCATTGTCTGATGGCGGTTTTGCAACAGGCACCATGTTAGGCTCAGGCGGATTTATTGTAATGGATGAAACCGTGAGCGTGGTAAAGAACCTCTATAATTTCACCCGTTTCTATCACCACGAATCGTGCGGCCAGTGCAGCCCGTGCCGCGAAGGAACAGGATGGATGGAAAAAGTGCTTCACCGTATAATCGACGGCCACGGTAAAATGAGCGATATTGATTTGTTATGGGATATTCAGACTAAAATAGATGGCCGCACCATTTGCCCGCTTGGCGATGCTTCAGCATGGCCGGTTGCCAGCGCTATACGTCACTTCCGCAGCGAATTTGAAGAGCTTATTAAAAGCCAGCAAAAGGTGAAGGATGTGAACTACTTACAAGAACTGGTAGAGGCGTAAAAAATCTGGTTTGGGTCAGTTTGGCTTTTAAGATAGTCCCATAGGTACGTTATGTTAATAGAAAAATAAAATACGACAAAACAAAAGCTCCGTAGGAGCGGTATTAGATTAATAGTATACAAATAATATGTCGCCTCTACGAGGCTGCAAACAATAAAAATTTAATAAGCTATTAACATTATGCCCCTACGGGGCAATAGTTCAAACCGACCCAAACCCAAAATCAGGTCGGATCATTTTGATTTTTTTAAGATAGTCCCATAGGGACGTTATGATAATAGGAAAATAAAATGCGACAAAACAAAAGCTCCGTAGGAGCGGTATTGGATTAATAGTATACAAATAATATGTCGCCTCTACGAGGCTGCAAACAAACAAATACCAATAAGCTATTAACATTATGCCCCTACTGGGCAATAGTTCAGACCGACCCAAACCCAAAATCAGGTTGGATCATTTTGATTTTTTTAAGATAGTCCCATAGGGACGATATGTTAATAGAAAAATAGAATACGACAAAATAGAAGCTCCGTAGGAGCGGTATTAGATTAATAGTATACAAATAATATGCCGCCTCTACGAGGCTGCAAACAATAAAAATTTAATAAGCTATTAACATTATGCCCCTACGGGGCAATAGCTCAAACTTATCCGATAACAAAAAATATCCTTATTTCTTTATATTTACTTCCAAAACCATAAGAGTTGATAAGGAAGTACCTTTTCTATTTTTTACTTTTCATATTCTCTCATGCTATAGCCCAACAGCGTATAGTAGATTCAATTTATGCGGTTTTAAAAACCGAGAAAGAAGACACTAACAAGGTAAAGAGCCTCAATGTATTGAGCTGGGATGTTTGTATGCAGGGCCAATATAAAGCAGCAGACTCCCTGGCGCGAAGGGCGTTACAGCTCGATTCGGTTTTAGGATACAAAAGAGGGCAGTTAAAATCGGAAAAAACAATAGGCGCTATTTACTATATGAAGGATAACTATCCTGAAGCGCTGAAATGGCTGATGAGGAGCTTAAGCACCGATAAGGAAATGAATAATAAGCCCGATATGATGGGTATATGTTCAAATATTGGCAGCATTTTTTATGCTGAAGGCAATTACCCTGAAGCGTTAAAATACCATTTACAAGCCTTGAAAATTGCGAGCGACATAGGCGATACGCTTAATATAGGCAGTTCGGAGGAAAACATTGGCATAGATTATTACGATGAAGGGAATTACGATGAAGCGCTGAAAAGTTACCTGGAGGCTATGAAAATTTATGAGAAGATTAGTAACAATGATGGACTGGCCAGCGTGTACAGAAGTTTGGGGAATGTGTATGAGGCTCAGAAGCGTTATTCCGATGCTATTGAGGCCCAGAAGCAGTCGCTTAACATGTACAGTAAACTGAAAAATGAAAGAGGCATGGGCACTGCCGATGAAAATATAGGTAATGTTTATTACGATGAGGGCAATTATGCTGAGGCGCTAGAGGCATTTCTGAAAGCACGAGAAATATTTAATGATAACGGCTATAAGAGAGGTATGGGATTTGCCTATATAGGCATAGGCACTGTTTATGCGAAACAAAAACAATATACCATTGCCAACCGCTATATTGACAGTGCAGTGCATATAGCGAATGAAATAGGAGAAAGAAATATGGCGCAAATGGCATATCGCTCGCGTGCCACGTTAGACAGTTCGGCAGGTGATTATAAGGCTGCCCTGCAAGATTATAAAAGTTATATTATGTATAACGACAGTTTGAAGAATGAGGAGAATACCAAGAAGATAGTGAGCGAGCAAATGAACTATGAATTTGATAAAAAGCAAGCAGAAGAAAAAGCCATACAGGATAAAAAGGATGCAGATACAGCAGCGGCAAATAAAAGGCAGCAGATAATAACCGGTTCGGTAAGTGTAGGGCTGTTGCTGGTTCTTATATTTTCAGGACTGTTGTTTAACAGGTTCAGAATAGCGCGGAAACAGAAGAAGATAATAGAAGAACAAAAGGAACTGGTGGAGCAAAAGAATAAAGAAGTATTGGATTCTATAACCTATGCAAAACGATTACAGGACGCTATATTGCCGCCTTTAAGTATTATTGAAAAATACCTTCCTGAATCATTTGTACTATATAAGCCCAAGGATATAGTAGCGGGAGATTTTTACTGGATGTGGAGTGAAACCACATCACGGAATTCATTGGCGGGAGAAGCTCCTGATGATATTATTTTAATAGCCGCAGCCGATTGCACAGGCCATGGTGTGCCCGGGGCCATGGTAAGCGTAGTTTGTAGTAATGCATTGAACAGGGCGGTAAAGGAATTTAAGATAACCGAACCGGGAAAAATATTGGATAAGGTAAGGGAGCTGGTACTTGAAACATTTTCCCAAAGGGGTACAACTGGAGAAAGAAGCGAGAGCGATGTGCAGGACGGAATGGATATTTCCTTGTTAGCCATTAGCCGATCTCATGGGGATCCATTTGGACAGCCATTAGCTAATAGCTATGAAATACAATGGAGCGGAGCATATAACTCATTATTGTATATGCAGAACGGAGAGATGAAAGAAATTACAGCAGATAAACAACCGATAGGAAAGGCAGACAACCCAAAGCCATTTAATACCCACGCATTAAAAATGAAAAAGGGAGATACATTATACTTGTTCACCGACGGATATGCCGATCAGTTTGGAGGGCCCAAGGGAAAGAAGTTCAAATACAGGCAATTACAGGAAAAGTTAGTAGCCATGAGCCATATGCCAATGGAGAAACAGAAACAGGAATTAGAGGCAGTGCTGGAACAGTGGAAGGGTAACCTGGAACAGACAGATGATATATGTATGGTAGGAATAAAGGTATAGCGATGCCTTATTCATTTACAGTATATTTACGTGCCAATCCCTGTGGGTTATGAGGAAAGTATTCCTTTGTTTTATTTTTTCCTGTATCAGCATCTGCGTTTTTGCCCAGCAGCACAAAATAGATTCGCTTTACAGCGTTTTAAAAAACGCAAAAGGGGATACTAATTGTGTAAACGTTATGAATGCCATTGCCCTGGAACTTAATCACGCCAGTAATTTTGACGCCGCAGATTCGCTGTCAAAAAAATCGCTTGAGCTTGCAATAAAACTTAATTTCAAGACAGGTATGGCCGGTGCGTACCGTAATATCGGCAGCACAAACTATAATATCCACAATACTCCTGAAGCCATAAAAAATTTCCTTTTGGGTTTTAAAATAGACTCTGCTTTAAATAACCAGTGGGGATTGGGAATGGATTATGCCTGCATAGGCCTGGCAAGGTACCAGCAGGGAAATTACGAAGAAGCCTCGAAAAATTACGAGATATCTATAAAAATACAGGAAGCTACCAATAACAAAGATTATCTTTTTCGCACATACCAGTACATCGGGCTTGTGAGTAAAAAGAAGGGCAATTATGCCGACGCGTTAAAATATTACCTGAAGAGCCTTACCATAGCGGAAGAAAGGGGCAATAAGCATGTGGCAGCCGATGATTATATGGATATAGGTAACATATATACCGAGCAGAACAATGATTCGGATGCCATGAAAAGCTATAAAGAGGCATTGAAAGACTTTGAGGCAATTGGAAATAAAAGGGGTATGGGTAGCGCATATTGCAATATTGGTAATTTGTTTAACAATGTGCACCAGAGCGGGGAAGCCTTAAGCTATTATGAAAAGAGCCTTGAAATAGCCAAAGAAAATGACGATAAGGAGGGTATGACAAATGCATACGGAAACATAGGTACTGTAGAAGAAGAATTGGGTAATCATGAAGAAGCACTGAAAAACCAGAATCAAAGTTTGAAAATAGACCAGGAAATAGGTGATAAAGAGGGAACCGCTGAAGATTATTTAAACATAGGGAGCATACTTCTTGTGCAAGGAAAGTATGCTGAGGCGGTAAACTGTCAGGAAAAAGCTTTAGCACTTGCAAAGGAGCTGGGGTCGAAATTATTGTTGCGTTCCTGCTATGCCGCCATGGTAAGTACAGATACTGCCGCGGGTAATTATAAGCAGGCATATTCAGATTATTACAAGTATAGAATTTACAGGGATAGTTTAATGAATGAAGAGAATACCAAGAAGATAGTGAGCGAACAAATGCAATATGAATTTGATAAGAAACAGGCGGAAGAAAAGGCCATTCAGGATAAAAAAGATGGTGAAGCAGCAGCGGCGGATAAAAGGCAACAAATAGTAACAATATCGGTCAGTATCGGGTTGCTGCTGGTGTTATTGTTTTCGGCTTTATTGTTTAACCGGTTCCGCATAACACAGCAACAAAAAAAGATAATAGAGGAACAAAAGGAACTGGTAGACGAAAAGAATAAAGAAGTGCTCGATTCTATTACGTATGCAAAAAGACTACAAGATGCCATTTTGCCACCCATAAGCATTATAAAAAAATATTTCCCCGAATCGTTTGTATTGTATAAACCCAAAGATATTGTGGCGGGAGATTTTTACTGGATGGAGCGAGCGGGCGACACCATTTTAATTGCCGCCGCCGATTGTACCGGCCATGGCGTACCGGGTGCTATGGTAAGCGTGGTATGTAGCAATGCATTGAACAGGGCTGTAAAGGAATTTAAGATAACCGAGCCAGGAAAGATACTAGATAAGGTAAGAGATCTGGTATTGGAAACATTTTCTCAAAGGGATGCAGGAGAAAGAAGCGAGAGTGATGTAAAGGATGGGATGGATATTTCCTTGTTAGCCATTAGCCGACAGCCATTGGCTATTAGCTGGAGCGGCGCATACAATCCATTATGGTATATTGAAAATGGGGAAATGAAAGAAATCGCGGGCGATAAACAACCTATAGGAAAAACCGATAACCCAAAACCATTTACGACACATACAATCATATTTCCCCCCAATCGGGGGGATAAAGGGGGGCTTCTGTACCTGTTTACGGATGGTTATGCCGACCAGTTCGGGGGAGATAAGGGGAAGAAATTTAAATATAAGCAATTACAGGAGAAGCTTTTAGCCATTAGCCCGGAGCCCATGGAGAAACAGAAACAGGAATTAGAAACAGTGCTGGAAAAGTGGAAGGGTAATCTTGAACAGGTTGATGACATACTTCTTATTGGTGTGAAAGTTTAGCAGATAATGTCTACGGAAGAGTTTAACAGCAGAAATTTTTTTGCGGCAACTTTCTTTAAGGGTTGCTCTCTCTCCGCCGTTTTTATTATTTTCTTTTTTTCATTTACGTTTTCTGCTTTCAGCCAAAAGGTAGATTCGCTTTACAATGCCCTGAAGAATGAAAAGGAAGACACCAACAAAGTACATACTTTAAATAGATTAAGCCGGGCTTTATACATAATAAGCGATTACGCCAAAGCAGATTCAGTAGCCCGTAAGGCCTTATTGCTTGCCAACAACCTTAATTTTAAACGTGGCGCTGCCGATGCCAATATTGGCATAGGTGCAATTTATTACAGGCAGGGCAATTATGCCGATGCGTTAAAGTTTCAATTGCAGGGCCTTAAAACTGCAGAAGAAGCAGGATATAAAAAAGGCATGGCAGGGTCATATACAAGCATTGGAAATATATATGATGATCAGGGTAATCATGACGAGGCCCTGGACTATTACATGAAAAGCCTGAAGATTTATAAAGAGATGAACGATAAAAGATCGATGGGGGTTGACTATGGAAACATTGGGTTGGTATATATGAGCGAGAATAAGTATGGGAAGGCATTGGAGTTTCAGCAGGAGGCATTGAGGATAGACCAGGAATTAAACGATGTGAGGGGCATGGGGTTCGATTATGGAAATATTGGAATAACCTACGAAGCAAAGGGAAACTATAAAGATGCGTTAACAAACTATTTACAAAATCTGAGAATTGCAGAAACTCTCGATGATAAAGAGAGTATGTCGTATGCGTATGAGAAAGTGTCCAGTATTGCTATCAGGCAAAAAAAATATGCGTTGGCAAAACAATACCTGGATAGCTGCTTGCTGGTGGCCAAAGAAATATCAGAAAAAATTATTGTAAAAGAAGCCTATTCTGACTTGAATCATCTGGATTCTTTAATGGGAAATTATAAAACTGCATTTGAAGACTACAAAATGTATATTGTTTATTGCGATAGCCTTAAAAATGAAGAGAATACCAAGAAACTTGTAAGTGAACAAATGCAATATGAATTTGATAAGAAGCAGGCGGAACAGAAGGCGATACAGGATAAGAAAGATGCCGATGAAGCCGCGGCAGGTAAAAGACAGGAAATAATAACAGTATCGGTAAGCACAGGGCTGTTTTTGGTATTGGTGTTTTCAGGCTTGTTATTCAGCCGCTTTAAAGTAACACAAAAACAGAAAAGAATAATAGAAGAGCAAAAGGCATTGGTGGAAGAAAAGAATAAAGAAGTGCTGGATTCTATTACGTATGCAAAAAGACTACAAGATGCCATTTTGCCACCCATAAGTATTATACAAAAGTACCTGCCGGAATCATTTGTATTGTACAAACCTAAGGACATTGTTGCCGGAGATTTTTACTGGATAGCCCCCCTACCCCCCGAAGGGGGGATTTCAGGTGAAACAAAGAACCCTCCTTTGGAGGGCAGGGAGGCTTTATTAATTGCTGCCGCCGATTGTACAGGTCATGGTGTACCCGGTGCAATGGTTAGTGTGGTTTGTAGTAATGCGTTGAACCGCACAGTAAAAGAGTTTAAAATAACTGAACCGGGTAAAGTACTGGACAGAGTGAGGGAACTTGTATTGGAAACATTTTCCCAAAGGGATCCATTCGGAGAGAAGAGTGAAAATAATGTGCAGGATGGTATGGATATATCACTGGTAGCTATCAGCCAATCGCCATTAGTCATTAGCTGGTCGGGGGCATATAATCCGTTATGGTATATACAGAATAACGAGATTAAGGAGGTAACCCCGGATAAGCAACCGATAGGAAAGACAGACAATCCTAAACCATTCAACACAAATAAATTGAGTTTAAATAAGGGAGATATATTATACTTATTTACCGATGGTTATGCCGACCAGTTCGGAGGGCCTAAAGGCAAAAAGTTCAAATACAAGCAATTACAGGAGAAGCTTTTAGCCATTAGCCATCAGCCAATGGAGAAACAGAAACAGGAATTAGAAACAGTGTTGGAACAGTGGAAGGGTAACCTTGAGCAGGTGGACGATGTGCTGATTATAGGTATCAGGGTTTAATTTATTCTTACTATATAAATAATATATCGTATTGATTTATAATCAATTACGAAAGATTTGTATTTTTATGCTGTTGGTAATAAGTATAGAATTAAAAATGCATCTCGGATGAGAAAAATATACCTGCAATTATTACTACTTTTAATAGGGGCTAAAGCTTTTTCACAAAACCAATATTATATTGATAGTTTAACAGCGAAAGTTAAAACCGATAAAGTTGCCTTTGACAGAGCTACAGATTATATACTGCTTGCTGAGGAACTGAAGGGAAGCGACACGGGTTCAAGTAATTCCTATTTTAGAAAAGCGATTGCTGAAGGAGCCAATATTACTGACTCGGCAAAAAAAATAGAATTTCTATTTAAGCGGTACTACCATAATTTTAATCTGAATAATTATAAAGAGTGTAAGGCGGAACTGGAAGAGATTCGCACGAAACTAAAAAATAACCCATCGTTTTCAGGGAAGTATGATTGTTCGGTAGGGTATTACCTTATAAATAATCATACGGAGACTGATACCGCACATGCCCGAATTGTAGCTACTTTTAAAAAGGCGATTAAGGAAATAGGAAACACAAACAAGGAAGACCTTGCAAGAGCATATGTAGGGCTTTTCTTTTTTTACTATAAAGACCAACAGCGCGAAAAGCTTCCTGAAATTCTGCCCCAGGTAGATTCTGTAGTGGCATTGCTGGATTCGAAGCTACGGGGCACAGACTTCCAGTTTATAGGATTGCTGCTGCGTTATTCTGAATACAGTTCGAAAGCCTATATGGAATATAAAAAGGCGCTGGAAAGCGATTTGCTTTGCCGCGATTCAATTAATATAGCCGGGCTGATGATTAACCTTACAAGCTCTGATTTTGATATACCACCAGACTCAGCAAAAAAAATGTGCACAAAAGCCATTGGCATTTTAATAAGGAATACATCCCTTAATCCTGTCAAAACAAATCAGAATATAGCCAGCGGGTATCAGCAT
>Ga0206846_1011_pt1 | contig 40160 bp, 35 predicted proteins | sample Alteio_BWOrgCont_20_FD_152878 | JGI IMG/M metagenome (GOLD analysis project Ga0206846, IMG submission 152878) | Enriched cells from forest soil in Barre Woods Harvard Forest LTER site, Petersham, Massachusetts, United States -... | ecosystem: Environmental > Terrestrial > Soil > Temperate forest >... | reverse complement strand
GAAAGTTTAAGACTAATGTCTGAATTTTGAGCATTGGCATGTGATGCTAATCGAATAATGGATTCATTAACTAAAGAAATATCCGAAAAAAACACCAAAACATTTCCAGCAATTACAAGACCAATATTTCCTATCAAACCAAATAATGGGTAAAATCTTTTTGCATCGTTAGTGTTAACCAAATGGTTAGCAAATTGCCAAAACATAAGATTTATTATAACAACGCTCCAAAGTTCTGAAAATATATACATGAGAGCATAGGTCCAATTTGAAGCAATCCTTATGAACCATTTTAAATGCGGATATAATATAGTTAGATTATCTACAGTTTCTCCACTATAATGTAAAGCATCCCTGTTCGGATAAAGCCATAAACAGAAAAAAGTAAAAAATCCAAGAAAACATGATGTAATTATATAGAATACAATATTTAAGCTAAATTTGTTGCTGAGCTTTAGATATATTAGAGTGAAAATTATTGCAGCAGGTAAAGTTAACCATAATTTTAGAAAACTAATACTTTCAGCGCCAATATTTGAGACTACAAGACTATCTTTGATGGATCTAAGTGCGGCAAAATTATAGAGAGCGCACATCATAATCGCAGTCATAGGTATGAAAAAGCTAAGCTCTTTTTTTTCAATTGGCCACAAGTATTTTTTAAAATGATCTGAAAAACCTGAAAACACCTGGTTTTGCCACATTATTTCTTAAAATGAAGTTCTAGCTTTTATTCATGATTTTGTCAATCTTTATGTTTTTATATCACGGAACAAGAACTAAATTAAAAATTTGCTTATAAATCACTAAATTTTTAATTTGTAGTAAGATAATATACAATTTTGATCATATAATATGGAGCAAAATATGTCTAAAGTGACTAGGGGCTATGATCCCGCTAAAGAAAAAAAAATAATGGAAAGAAATCTTCTGGAAGGAAAAGCTAAAATGATTGCCAGAGGAGTGCCAGAGGCAAAAAGTAGTATACCTGAACCCTTAGTTAAGAGCTTGAGTAGTTTTTTAGGAGGGAAAAAATCAGGTGCTGATAGACGCTATTTGGCTATTAGGAAAGAGGAGATGAATAGATTGCCAATTTTCTTATCAGAAATTATACAAAAAAAAATATGTACTAACGAGGATATGGAAAAAATTAAGGAATATACACAAGATTTCACTGCTGCTGCAGTATCTAAGGGGAAAATTAGTGCAGAAGACAAAGAAAAGATAGATAGACTTACAGGAAAAATTATCAGAGAGCACATAACACAAATGGCCGATGGTATTGAGAGAGATGTTAGATCGCCACAAGAAGATGGTATTAGAATAACAAATGCATTTATAAAGCAGCAACTTGAAAAAGCAAAGAAAATAATAAAAACCAAAACAGTTGCTAGAGAAGCTGGAGAATCTGACAGTATTGCAAGAGTTCGTGGTAGAATTAGCGAAGTAGCATCTGATGCGCCGCCATTAGATTCGTCAGTACGTTCACGCAGTACTTCTAGTTCAGCAAGCCGGGGTAGTACTAGGGATTAAAGCTCAAACAATTGTAAAAATTCTTTCATATTTGGTGAGATAGGGTGTTTTATTTTGCAAAAATTTCCATGATAAAATATCTCGCCTATGTTTTTACTAAAACAGTATAAATCTATGTTTTTCATATAATTTTCTAATTTATGAAATTCTATACAATTTTGTAAAGCTCTTGCTGAATTTCCTGAAAATAGTGTGATAATCCGAATTTCCTTATTTGTTACTTTATCAACAACATTATCAGAAAATTTCTCTGCATAGCGGCTATTGTATATTATAATCTCTTTTTGCTCAAAATTAAGTTCCTGTGTTATATAATTTCCTCGTAAATATAACAAATTTTCAGTTTTTGAAACTGATTTTAATAATTCATTTATATTGTTCGATGAAACCAATATATTAAATCCATTTTCCTTAAGAATATTTGCACTTCTTTCTCCAACAACATAGGCTTTTAAATTTAGACCTGCGTAATATTTTGCAGCCAAAATAGCTGAATATTTACTTGTTATAATCAGTGTGTACTGATGTATAGTCTTTTTTAATTCATCAAGTTCTTCATTTAAATGTTCAAAAATAATCAAGGGAAATTCAATAAATTGATAATTTTTGTTACTTAAATTTTGGATAAGTTCTTTATTTCCTTCTGATGTTCTTGTGAGAAGAATTGTCATTTTTTCTTAGATTTTCGAGCAGAATAAGGGTTTTCTGATTTTTCAAAATGAATTCTTATTGGAATGCCAGGCATGTCAAATGCTTCTCTCATACTGTTTATCAGATATTTTTTATATGAATCTGCTATCTCCTCTGGATAGTTAGAGAAGAACTTAAAAGCAGGAGGGCGGATTTTTGTTTGAAGACCGTATTTAATCCTTACTCTTCTTCCATTTTTAACAAGAGGGAGTTGATGGTGTTCTAAAGCATGTTCCAACCATTTATTAATTTTTGATGTTGATATTTTTTTATTCCAAACATCGTATGCCTTTATACATGCTTCAATGACATTTTTAGTATTATCATTTTTTATTGATGAGAGATATATAACTGAAACACCATTAATATAAGAAAGATCTGTACCTAATCTGTATTCCATTTCTTTTTTATATGATTTCTTATCTTCAATTAAATCCCATTTATTTACTGCTATAACAATGGATCGTCCTTCTTCAATAATATAATTTGCAATATTAAGATCTTGTTGCTCAATACCAAGCTCAGCATCTATCATTAATACAACAGTATTTGCATATCTAATTGAGTATAGTGTATCACCAACAGATAGTTTCTCAAGATTATATGTAACTTGCTTCCTTCTTCTGATACCTGCGGTATCTACCAATTTTATATTTTTATCCTTATATTGCCACTCAACATCTATTGCGTCTCGAGTTATTCCAGCTTCAGGACCAGTAAGTAGTCGTTGCTGACCTATTAGAGAATTTATAAAAGTTGATTTACCAGCATTTGGTCTTCCACATATTGCTATTTGAATTATATTTGCCTTAAAAGGGTCTTTATATGATTCTGTATTAACATCTTCTAGTTTTTCTAGTAGTATATCACAAAAATCAGCCATACCGAGACCATGTTCTGCTGAAATAGCAATTGGTTCTCCGAATCCAAGTTTATAATATGATTTATCTATTAGAATATTTTTTTCACATTTATTGGCAAGTAAAATCACGTTTTGATGCTGCCTGCGAAGCATTCCAGCAAAAAATTCATCTTTAGGAGTAATCCCTACTGATCCATCAACAATTAAACAAACAAGATCAGAACTCGCTACAGCAGCAAAAGTTTGCCCCATCATTCTTTCTTCAATAGCAGCTTTTTCTGTTTGTTCAAGGCCAGGAGTGTCTACAACTGTAAATTCTACTGGCCCCAGTTTAGCTTTAGAATATTTCCTATCGCGCGTTACGCCAGGCACATCATGGACAATAGCCTTAGCTCTCATGCTGAGTCTGTTAAATAATGTTGATTTTCCAACGTTTGGCCTTCCAACTAAAGCTACTATTCTATTCATTTAATTCTTTGACATATATTTGGCCACATTATATAAAAAACTACCATTATAACAAATCTTATATTATATAGCTCAAATTAAGCAACTTAGTAATTATATCCACATACGTATACAAGATATAGTAGATTGTAATTCTCACCTCTAGGTATTGATTTTGATTTAACCCTTATCATTTATTTTATGATATTCCGCATAAATTATAACAGCTTACCTACACATTCTGCGATTTGCACTGCATTTGTTGCAGAGCCATTTCGTAAATTATCGGAAACTATCCACATATTTAGTGAATTTGGACGCGATGTGTCATCTCTTATTCTACATACATAAACAGTATCTTCACCTACACTTTCTACTGGCGTAATATATTGAGTAGTACTGTCACGTTTAATGAGTACTATACCTTCAGATTCAGCAAGTATTTCTTCTGCTTCTATAGAAGATATTTTATTTTCAAATTCAATATTAACACTTAGTGCATGACCTATAAATACTGGAACTCGAACACAGGTTGCTGAGACTTGAATTGTATTACCAAGTATTTTTTTTATTTCATTACAAAGTTTTTCTTCTTCTAACGTATCACCATTGGCATTAAATTGATCAATCTTTGGGATAATATTAAAGGCTATTTGTTTTTCAAATTTACTTGCGCGAAGTTTGCTTGCTAAGAATGTAGATTTTGTTTGATTATATAGTTCATCCATGTAATCTTTGCCTGCGCCAGAAACAGATTGATAGGTTGAAATTACAATACGTTTAATTTTTGCAGCATCATGCAAAGGTGATGTAGCTGTTACAAGTGGAATAACACAACAATTTGGGCTTGCTATTATTCTACTTTTTATAGTATCTGATATTAAATGCATATTAACTTCAGGGACTACAAGAGGTACATTAGAATCTTGTCTAAATAATGAAGATTTATCAATAATTATAGCACCTGCATTTATAGCTTTTTCTATGTATAATTTTACCACATCGGAACTGACACAAGAAAAAACAATATCTATATTTGTAAAAGTAAAATCTTCGAGAGATTTTACTGTAATTACATCATCTTCTCCGAAGCTGACTTTTTTCCCAACTGATTTTCTAGATGCAAGAACGTGAATTTCATTTATAGGGAAATTTCTTTCTTTAAGAATAGCTAGTATTTTTAAGCCCACATTACCAGTAGCTCCTACAACTGCAATATTTAGTTTTTTTGACATTATTAGCCTTCTCTATTTAGTATATTTGTTCCTGCTATTATATGAGTATGAAAGTGGAATACAGATTGACCACTGTCTTTTCCTGTATTTGCAACTATTCTGTAACCATTATCTAAATTCAACGAATTCGCTATTTCAGAGACTTTTTTAAAAAAATAAGCAATTTCAGTTTCAGTTGCTTTTGATATAAAATCTGGGAAGTCTATATATTCTGCTTTAGGTATAACAAGTATATGTATTTTTGCTACAGGAAATGCATCATGAAATGCCAAAATCACCTCATCTTCATAGATTTTTTTTGCAGGAATTTCTCCTCTAATTATTTTGGCAAATATATTTTGTTTATCATATTTTTTATGCATTTTTAACCTCTTAATGAATAAATTTTCGAATATTTAGCTTAAAATTATTATACTCCTCTTTAAAAAAGGCTTTTTATGAATATATAACAGAAATGCCAAAAATAAAGAAAGAAGCTTCAGTAATTTAAAAGATGATAAATTCAATGTCAGATACCACAAATTCCATGCATGGTACCACAATCTTATGTCTAAAAAAAGGAAATGATGTAGTTATGGCTGCAGATGGGCAGGTTAGTGTAGGTGCTACTATATTTAAATCAAATACAAATAAGTTAAGAAGATTGTCAGGAGGAAAAATCATTTCTGGTTTTGCTGGTTCCACAGCTGATGCTTTTGCACTATTTGAAAGATTAGAAGCAAAATTAGAAAAATACTCCAATCATTTGCTAAGAGCTTGTGTAGAGCTCGCCAAGGACTGGCGTACCGACAAATTTTTGAGAAAATTAGATGCGATGTTAATTGTCGCAGATATTTCAAATATATTGGTCTTAACAGGAAATGGAGATGTAATAGAACCAGAGGATAATATAGCAACGATTGGTTCTGGAGGTTTTTACGCAAGATCAGCTGCTAAAGCGCTTGCTGAAAATACTGATTTATCAGCAGAAGAAATAGCTAGAAAATCCATGAAGATTGCTTCAAGCATTTGTGTATACTCAAATGATAACATTATAATAGAAAAACTCTAATGACAAAAAATATATTAGGACTTACACCATCTCAAATAGTAGAAGAATTAAATAGGAATATTATTGGGCAAGAGGAGGCTAAGAGATCTGTTGCGATTGCTCTTAGGAATAGATATAGAAGAAAACTTGTAGAGAATTCTTTGAAAGATGAAATTTCTCCTAAAAATATCTTGATGATAGGGCCAACAGGAGTTGGAAAAACAGAAATAGCAAAACGTCTTGCTAAACTTTCAAATTCACCTTTTATAAAAGTGGAAGCAACTAAGTTTACGGAAGTTGGATATGTTGGGAGAGATGTTGAATCGATTATTAGAGATCTTACAGAAATAGCAGTATCGTCAGCTAAACATGAAGCAAAAAAACATGTTCATGCAGTTGCTAAAGAAAAAGCCATTGAAAAAGTGTTAGACCAGCTTGTCGGTACAAATTCGTCTCCAGAAACTAGAGAGAAGTTTAGAGTAAAATTGAATGATGGAAAATTTTCTGATACGGAAATAGAAATTGAAGTGCATGATTCTGGGCAGCAAGGAGGTACTTTTGAGATTCCAGGTATGCCAGGTGCAGCTATGGGCGTATTAAATGTTGGAGATATGCTAAGCAAAGCCATGGGGATAAATAAAACAAAACTTCGTAAGTTGTTAGTTAAAGATGCGATTAATCTTCTAACATCAGATGAAGCAGAGAAATTACTTGATGAAGAGAAAATAGTATTTGAAGCTCTCAAATCTGTTGAAAATGATGGGATAGTTTTTTTGGATGAGATTGACAAAATTGGTTCGAAAAGTGAAGGAGCAGGAGGAAGAGGAGAAGTAAGTAGAGAAGGTGTGCAACGAGATTTGCTACCACTTGTAGAAGGAACAACTGTTACAACAAAATATGGCTTTGTAAGTACTGCTCATATTTTATTCATAGCCTCTGGTGCTTTTCATTTGTGTAAACCGTCTGATTTGCTTCCAGAATTACAAGGGAGATTTCCTATTAGGGTTGAATTGCAACCTCTGAATAAAGCGGAATTTATAAAAATTCTAAGCGAGACTGAATGTAGCTTGATTAAGCAATATGCAGCGCTTTTAAAAACTGAAGGAGTCAGTATCAGTTTCTCAGATTGCGGCATAGCTGGAATTGCTGAAATAGCTGAATATTTGAATATAGAGATAGAAAATATTGGCGCGCGTCGTCTACATACTATTTTGGAGAAATTATTAGAAAAGATTAGTTTTAATGCTGATTCTATGAAGGATGAGGAGATTATTATAGATGAAAAATTTGTACAAAATGAACTTTCTTCCATTAAGAAAAATACTGATCTTTCCAAATTTATTTTATAACTAAGTAACAATTTTTTCGATAATAATAAATTTCGTTCATTATTTCTTTAATAAACGCAAAAAAAATAAGAATATGGTAATTCATATAAATACGGTTGCATTTAACGGCATAAATGTTGTAGATGTTGATGTGCAAGTCCAGCTTATGGCAGGCGTTCCTGCTTTTACTATGGTTGGGCTTGCTGATAAAACTGTTGCTGAATCCCGTGAAAGAGTTAAAGCTGCAATTACATCTCTTGGCCTTTCCCTGCCTTCTGCTAAAATTCTTGTGAATTTAGCTCCTGCTGATCTTATAAAGGAAGGTAGTCATTACGATGTTCCTGTAGCTATAGGTATAATGACGGCTATGGGTTTAATTGATAAAAACGAGATATCTGATTATATAATACTTGGAGAATTATCATTGGACGGGTCATTATTGCCTATTTCAGGAGTTTTGCCTGCTTCTATGGGAGCGGTTGCACGAAGAAAAGGGTTAATATGTCCTGCGCAAAATGGAAAAGAAGCGGCTTGGTCTGGCTGTGATAGAATAATACATGCAAAAACTTTGCTTTCTATAGTAAATCATTTTAAAGGAACACAAATTATTTGTAGTCCCGAAATAGAAATTTCAGAAGATAAAACAAAATATCCTGATTTTTCTGATATTGTAGGACAAAATTTTGCAAAAACAGCATTGGAAATAGCCGCAGCTGGAGGGCATAATTTGCTTATGTACGGTCCTCCTGGCACAGGAAAATCAATGCTTGCTCAAAGAATTTTAAGTATTTTACCGAAAATGCAAACCCGAGAAATTCTTGAATGTAGTACTATATATAGTATTGCAGGTATGATAGATAATGGCAAATTAACGAGAACAAGGCCTTTTAGGGCTCCGCATCATTCATGCTCGATGGCAGCTATGGTTGGCGGAGGTGTTGGAAAACGTGTGAAGCCAGGCGAAATTTCGCTTGCTCACAATGGTGTGTTATTTTTAGATGAACTTCCGGAATTTGCATCAAGTGTTATTGAATCGCTAAGGCAGCCCATTGAGAATAGAGAAGTGCTAATTTCACGAGCAAATTCCCATGTTAAATACCCAGCGAATTTTCAGTTAATTGCCGCAATGAATCCATGCAAATGTGGTTATTTGTCAGATCCAGAAAAAGCATGTAACAAAGCTCCTAAATGTGCTAATGATTATCTGACTCGAATATCTGGCCCAATGTTAGATAGATTTGATATTCATGTTGAAGTTGGTAGTATTGACGCATCTCAGTATAATTTGATGAATAGGACAAAAACTGAACCTTCCTGTGAAATCGAAGCAAGAGTAAAAAGAGCAAGGCAAATTCAGCTAGATAGATTCGAAGGTTACAAAATTTCAACAAATAGTGAAATGGAGGGACAAGTGCTAGTGGATTATGCAACTCCTGATAATAATGCTCTTGCAATTTTAAATGAGGCAGCAAATAAATTTAAGTTTTCAATGAGAGGATATAACCGTATTATGAGGGTTGCAAGAACAATAGCTGATCTTGACGAATCGTGTATAGTTACAAAAATTCATGTTGCAGCGGCAATTAGCTATAGAAATCCAGAAAATAAATATGCATAAGATTTGTAAATTATTAGTCCATCAAATAAAAAATAGCTTTTTTATTAAGTTATTTTTTATATATCAAACATCAACTAGAATATTTTTGTCAATATTTGCTATCTTACGAGAGGAAATTGAACTTGCAGATCTGCCGCTTTCACTTTTCTACGGCTTTGTAAATGATATTATAACATGTTCTTTTGCTCTGTGTATTATATTAACCTTGAATATTATCTTTTACTATCCACTCAAATTTTCCAAGGTTAGAACATTTTTGATTACCGTAGGATTCATACTACTAAATATACTTTTGCTTCTTAATATGTTTAGTGAAATAATATTTTGGGATGAATTTAGCTCTCGCTACAACTTTATAGCGGTGGATTATTTGATCTATACAAATGAAATTATTGGTACTCTTAAAGAATCTATGCTTGTTGAAATTGTAATCGGAGTTCTCATAGTATTAATACTTGTTATTACGTTTTTTTCAAGAAATTATATTGTAGAGCAGAGTTTAGAGAGAAAATCTTTCAAATGTCTATTCATCGTTTCTGTTATTGCAGCTTTTATGTTTTATCGCTTCTACGATTCAGAAAAAATTATACTAAGTAAAAATAATTTTGTTAGAGAGATTGCTAAAAACGGTGAATATGAGTTTGTATATGCTTTTTTTAACAATGAGCTTGATTATAAAAAATTCTATCCTCTAATTAACATGCATGAAGCCGATCAAATTGTAAGATCTCTAGTAATACAAGATGGTGATGAATTTACTTCTACTACTGGAATTGAAAGACTAGTGTATGGAAAAAGTAGATTGCTTAAAAATATAAAAAATCCAAATATTGTAGTTATTGTTGTAGAAAGTTTAAGCGCTGAGTACCTTGGAGTTTTTGGTAATAATCAAAATTTAACCCCATATCTTGATAAATTATCTGAAGAAAGTGTGTTTTTTACAAAAGCATATGCTACTGGTACAAGAACTGTACGAGGATTAGAAGCTATTGTAAAAAGTATACCTCCTACGCCAGGCTCTTCCATATTGCGTCGTGCAAATAATGAAAATTTATATACAATATCGACTGTTCTGAAACCTTTGGGGTACAATATTGATTTTGTTTTTGGTGGTTATAGTTACTTTGACAATATGAAGTATTTTTTTAGCAACAACAATTTTAACATAACTGATAGAAGTGATTTTACAGATAGTGAAGTATCTTTTGCAAATGTTTGGGGGATATCAGATGGGGATGCTTTGACTAAATTTGCTAAGGTTTTAGATAAAAGATTCGAAGAAAAAAAGCCATTTTTTTCCTTGTTTTTAACTACTACCAATCATAGGCCATATACTTTTCCAAGCAATGTAATAAATATGCCTCAAGGTAGAAGATCATCTGTTGTAAGATATACTGATTATGTAATTGGAGAATTTATTGAAAATGCAAAATTAAAACCGTGGTTTGATGATACAATATTCGTAATCGTTGCTGACCATTGCGCTTCTAGTGCAGGTCGTACAAAACTTCCAGTCAAAAAGTATCATATACCAATTTTTATATATGCTCCAAAACTACTTAAGCCAATGGTTGTCGACTATATAGTGAGTCAAATAGATATATTGCCAACAGTTTTAGGATTGTCAGGTATTAATTATGTAAGCAATTTTTATGGAATTGATGCATTAAAATCCAAGCCTAACAGAGCCTTTATCGGGACATATCAGCTTTTGGGTTATATAGAAAACGACGAACTAGCTATTTTGTCCCCCAATAAAAAACCTTATATTGAAAATATAATATCTGGTAGGGAAGTTAATACATCACCTATAGATATTGAAATAAAAGCCATCAGTTTTTATCTTGAAGCATATGAAAGTTTTAAAAAAGAGCAGGAGAGTAAATAATCAATTACTTTGAATATGTTGCGTTGTTACTCATCCATCATCCAGAAAATGCTAGATCTATCTAAAAAACATGGATCTTTGCTGTCTTAGTGATAACGAGAATAGTTTTACTCTCGCTCACCTAATTATCTATAGGATTTGATTCTCGTGTATAATACACAATTCAAGCTAAATGATTATATAGATCTAGCTACTTTTACCTATTAAAATAGAGTTTAACATATTATTTTTGATTTGTTGTTTGATTTTTTTAAATGAAGGAGATTTTATATCTTCAGCATATATTATTGGATAAAAAAGTTCAGCATTTTCTTCTATCACTATATCATTCCCATTCTTATAACATTTTCTACTTGCAGCAAACCACTTATTTTTAATATTAAAGTTAAGCTTTTCTGGAGTTTCCGCTGTATAATTTTTAATTGTAGTTTTGTATATATAGCTTGATGGTTCGCCAAGATGTAATGCTCCTACGTCATCTTCTGAGGATTGTATAAATCCATTTGTAAATCCTAGAGCAAGCAAAGGAAGTTTTACCGCTTTTTCTATATTACTGCGGATTAAATCATCTTCTTTTTTATATGAGAAATCTATTTTTATATCTTTTACAATGCGTGAAGTGAGAGAAGGTAAAGCTGCTTTTTGTGCTATAGGCTTAGTTTCTCCGCTAAAAGATGTTATAATAAATTCTTCAATTGCTTGTTTTGAGGTATATAATTCAGCTCCAGTAAGGCCTGCAGCTTTTTCTCCAAAAATGTTAAGAGTACTATTTACTTCTATATCATTAGATAATTTTATTTGCTCATATAAGGTAATTCCAGAATTTTTTGAATTTGTTTCTGGGATATCCTCGTATCCTGGGTCTTCTACATCTAGAACTACTGCAGATCTTCTAGAAATGTCAAAATAAGATTTACCTGCCATACTCACAAAATTTGTTGGATCTATCCAATATTTTTTGCCAGATTTTCCAGTTGCTGTAAGTATTGCATGATTAAAGCTTCCTTGATTAGGTAGTAAATTATCATTTTGGATATAATTTATTCCTCTAAATACAAAGGCATTTTTTGCTTTATACCCAAGTTTTTTTAGAATAGCTACCGTTATAGTAGAGTAATCTTTGCAATCCCCGAAACCCGTTGTTGCAACAACTTCTAGGTCTCTTGGAAAGAGTTGCCCATCAATTGTCCCCCATTGACCCATATATCTGATTTTGTTTGCAAGTTCAGAAGTTATGTAATTGATTTGATCTATTTCACTTACGTGGTTTGAAGCCCCATCAAGAATTTTTTGGAATAATTCAGGGAGTTTTTGGTCTGATACCTCATTGTACTTTTGTGCAAAATACCTGCTTACATCACTATAGCTTTTTAATGAAGATATTGATACATAGGATAGTTTTTTTTCATCTAGTACTTTGCTTGGTTCATTGGATAGAGCATAATAAATAGGTTTGTTATGAGCTATAGAAATATAATATTTACCATCTTTATTATTTTCCTTTACAATTAGATTATGATCAGGATCATTAACAAGTGTTTTAATAGGAATTTCTGACGTTAGTTTAATATTAGATTCTTTCACATATTCGTTAACACCAAGATTGATTATATCCTCATATTCGTTTTTCATTGATGGTATCAAGAGGTTTTCCTTGTATTTTAGATATAATTTGGACCCTACTAAAACTTGAGGGAATGAAATTAATATTTGATATTTCTGGTCAAAACCATTTTCAGAACTAGCAAGCGGTTTTATTTCAATATGTTTTTTTTCAACTACATATTCTTTGTCTTCATATATAGTTTTGGCTTCTATATCTACAATTTCTGATATATTTTTTATAAAATATAAAGTTTGGCTACCGTAATTTTGTCTCCCAATTTCATTTAAGATAGTGATTTCTTTTTCGTGAGTTGAGAAGATTTTACCAGATTTTTTAACATCTATCGTAATATTATTTGTATTTACTTCAACAGGTGCTTCTGCGTATGTAGAGTATCTTGCATGAGATTGAGATGATATGGTAATTGTAGCAGTTAAGACAATAAGTCTAATGAAATTACGCATTTTTTATCTATAATTGAATAATACAAGGGGATTGTATTAATTAATGATTTGTAAGTCAATAAGACTTATATAGATATGGATCACATATTTGTAATTCACTATGGTCTCAGTATTCCGTGTACCAAACTAGCCCATCATCTCCAAGAAATACGTGGGCTGCGCAATTAAAGGACGAATCAGTAATATCATCTATTTGTGTAACTTCAAAAGCGAATTTATAAGTACCTTGCTTGCACCAATCTACACATGTTGATTTAGCTTCGTTATCTTTGCTGATTAAATAAGAAGCACCATCTTTGTGGGTGAAGGTATAAGTTTCCAATATTGTGTTCATAGTACACACTGCTGACATTATTGCTTCATCTATATCATCAAAATACTCTGATAAGGTTTGCACCATATCTCCTTGTTCGTTCAGTCCTAACATATCGTGGAAATACATCGTAATAATTATGCTCTACTTTTTATCTTAACATAGAATATGTAACTAAAAAGTCAAGAATAATTAATATAAATCAAAGTTCAATTATTTTAAATTTACTTTTTCTTTGCAAGTATGAAAGAAATACAAAACCCGCTGTCCCAACAAGGCAAAAAATTGGTATGGGAGCAAGGCCGATTATGTATGTTGCCATATCATATACTTGATTATTTCTTTCATTAACCATTCCATTCCAATTATTTTGCATAATATTGCTAATTATTATATGGAAAAAATGTCCGAACGACATATTAATACAATTAATAATGGCTATTGAAAGGCCAGCACAAGACCTGCTTACGAGTTGTGTAGTCAAAGTAAAAACAAGAACTTGATAGCAGCACAAGATTCCTAAACAAAACATTAAAATTACAATAGATATATAGCTCATATTCTCATTTGAAAAAAGAATGAGAAATATAATAGAAGTAAGAATGCCTGTAAAAATAATCATTAGAATATTGGAATGAAATTTTTTGGCAAAAAATGCAAGTACAGGTCCACCTACACACATGCCTATGTATAATATGGATGCAGCTGATATGCTATCATGCTCAGAATAATGATAAATATGGGAAAAAAAGGTCATTGACCAAACATCGGCAAACCCTTCCAGTGAGCCTACCATCAGCCCCCCAAACAACCCTATCAGTAGAATTGTAGGGTTAAATATTAATTTGAATGTCTGCTTTATTGAGATAACATCCTCTGTATGAGATTGTATTTTTTCAATTTTTTTATCATTAATTACTAGCACAACTACTCCAATCAAGAGAGCTGTGAGAGACAGAAATTGTAAACTTAATCCATATCCAAAATTTTCAAACAATATTTTTAAAGGCTTTCCTCCAACGACTGCTCCAGAAAGACCAATTGTGAATGAAAAACCAATCATGAAAGAATGAAATTTTTCAGGGAAAAAACTCTTTGTCACTTTTGCAATTGATAAAAAAGCTACTGCCGATCCAGCGCCTATTAAAAATCTAGAAAATAAAATCATGCTCCAATAGTCTGCTAATGAAAATATTAAAGTACCAATCGCAGTGGTTACTATTGCTATAAATGTGACAAGTTTAAAATTATATCTATCAAGCATAAAGCCAAGGGGAATCTGCATACCTGCGTAACCAAGATAATAGTATCCGGCTAAATGTCCAAAATCAATTGTACTTACAGAAAATTTTTGTAATATGTCTTCTCTGAGAATGCCTACGGATAATCTTAGAATAAATTGAAAAGCAAAGAAAAAAGTAACCGTAAACCATAATAATAACGGCATTCTAAAGCGAAAATTTGGTGCGTTCATATTACGAATGTAATTTATTGTAAATTAAACGTTGCACTATATTAATTATTCATCACTATGTCAAAGATTATTCTAAGAGGAGGGATAAATCGTATATTATGTCAGAAATCGAAATTCTTTGGTTTATTTTTTTTGATACTTTCGTTGCAAATTTGGTTTTTATAATCAATTCAGAGGTAGCAGTATTTGCAGCACCTATTTTGTCCGAAATAACTCATGTGAAGATTTTTTTATTTGCCTTTTTTGGTGTATTAGTTGCAAATTGCGCTAATTATTTGCTTGGGATGGTTTTCGGAAATATTTTTTCTTCAGTATTAAAACGTAATGATAAGGCTCAAAAAAATAGCGGTGCACTTAAGGATATTTTTAATAATTTTGGAATTTATCTGCTTTTATTTGGATTTTTCCCAGTTTATTCAAAATTTGTTACATTGCTCACTGGTTTTTGTAGATATAAATTTTTTACCACTATCCTTTGTGTTGCTGTAATGAAGACATTATATTATTTTTATTATGGAAGATAATTTCTTAACTCTAGATGGTTTTTACATTGATTCTCTAGCTAAGTTTGTTGCGTCATTGAGATCTGCTAGTGCATTAAATGATGTCGTAATTATACTTCCAAATCACATTTCTATTGATCTTTTAAAAAAAACTTTGGTAAGTCATATAGGTAATACTGAAGCTATTATTATTCCAAAAATCATTACATTTGATGATTATTTGTCAATAGCCAAGCCAAAATTGATAGATAATAGATCTAAATATTATGAGCAAGTATTGATCGTAACATCAATAATAAAGTCATACGAAAAATCAAATTACAACAGCAGAGATTCGATAAAAATTGCAAAGCAGCTTATAAAGATATATTGGAAGATAAAAAAATCTTCGATCTCTTTTGATAAGATAGAAAGTTGGGTTGAGGAAGAAGTAGCAGAACATTGGTGGATTACAGCGGAATTTTTAAAATTTACTTTTTCAAGATTTGAGAATATTTTGTCTATTCGATCAAATATCCACATGAGCCAAACTTTTAAATCCCGTGATATGAAGTTTGTTTTTGTTGGGATTTTAGATAATTTGATACAGGATTGTTCAATTTTTGATTCTATCAAAGAATTTGAAAAGCGTATTATTCTTCCTCCAATACCAAGCGTCAATAACTCCTTGTCTGGAAATCTCATAAATAACAGATATTTACATAAAAAATATACAAAATTTTTTGCGGAAAGCGGCGAAAATATTAACGCAAATTTAACAAAAAAGTTTGAGAACAAATTTTTTGAATTTGAAGATGCTTTTGGTGAGATAGATTTTTTAATTCATAAGATCTTAATGCGTAAATCTTCAATTACAATTATTACAAATGATAATTTTTTCAACTATCTATTAGTGAATAGATTGATTTGTGATCAGGTGGAGTTTAATTCTTCTTTTGGTTCAAAATATACGGAGTTCGCAGAAGTTGAATTTCTTGTTAATATCGCTCGTATTAAATCGGAGGATGGGAGTATTGCAAGCTTAGTTGCGCTACTGAAATCTAGAATTTTAAGCTCAAACTATATTATGGAAACATTATTAAATTTCCTGAATAGTTCAGAAAAATTTCACGAAAATATATTGTCTGTTTGTAAAAACGAAATTTTAGACGAAAATGTAAAGACATTACTATCAGTGTTGCTAGCATGGATAGACTTTCCTTGCAGTAGTTTTGGAGAGTTGTTGAGCGAAAATCTGGAGGTTTTTGTAAAAATTCTGAAATTCTGTAAATTATCAATAATCTCAGAAAATATAAATAAGTTTAATGAGTTTATTATAGACATAAAGTCTCTTAAGGACGCTGAATTTACTGTAGCTCCATGTGAATATTGTGATTTGTTAAATGAAATTTTTTCGCTCAAATACTCAAGGCCATTTAATAGGAATGCTAATGTATTTATATTAACCCCAGATGATGCTCTTTTAGTTGATAGTGATGAAATATATTTTGCAGATTTCAATCAAGAATCATATATTAAATCTGAAGATAATATTTGGCTTACTAGTAAAATTCTTAGAAAGCTAAATTTATTTGCAGAAGAGGAAGAATTCGAAAAGTTGCTTTATATAGTTTCTACAAAAATTTCTAGGCAAGGTATTTTTTTTACAAGATCTAAGTATAAAGATGGTAGCTTGCAAGAAAAATGCGCAATACTCAATTTTATTGATAATGTGGAATCTGTTATTCCAGAAAAAATAATTAGAAAAAATGTAAAAAAGATAGGAAGAGAAGAAATTCGACTGAATCAGGAGGATTTTCCTAAAATTCTATATGCAACTAATATTGAATTACTCATGAGAGATCCTTATGGTTTTTTTGCCAAAAAAATTCTTGGAGTGAAGAAGCAAAAAAATGCACTTTCTACTCCGCAAAACTCTGACTTTGGTATTATAATACATGATCTGATTGAATTAAAATCAAGTAATAGTGGTCTGCAGAATGATGAAATAATAGATCAATTATTTGAATTAAAAGCTATACCAAAATCTATTCGTATTCTTTGGAAGAATCCAGTAATATCAATATTACAAAAAATAGATGAGTTAAACGCTAATGCCTCTTTAGGAAATATTGTGGTTTATTCAGAAGTGACTGGTAGTTGTGATATATTTCTTGGGGAAAAATCTGTTGAGCTAAGGGCTATTGCAGATAGAATAGAACTATCAAATACGAAGATTAGAATTGTAGATTTTAAAACAGGATATGTTCCGTCTAAGAAAGATTTATTTTCTGGTAAAAGTCCTCAGCTTATTATTGAAGCAATAATTTTACTTGAACATGGATTTAAAATTAGCATAAATAACAGAGAGATAGAGCTCGTATATATTAAAATAAATACTAAATCACCTTTTGTTGAAGAAATCGTAATTCCAATGACATTAGAAGAAATTTTAGAACATAAAGTAGCAATGATCGAATTTTTAAAATACTATTATTGTGATAAAACATTGATATCGCCTAAGCCGCTGCCTGATTTTTGGAGGCCTACTTATAGTGACTATGATCATTTGCGCAGATTGTAATTTTTTTACTATAGTTGTTTAATTTGGATTAGGTGATATGTGCGAAGACGTGGCTCATATAAGTAATAGGTGAGAGGCAAGCCACAATTGACATAATTCAAAATGGATGACTATAAGCATAGAATTTTAATATGTTTTATATTATTACTGTAGAAAAACCATATATAAAAAATGATAGGAAAGCTAACTGGAAAAATAGATATATTAGCTCAAGATTCTGTAATAGTTGATGTTGCAGGTGTTGGGTATTTAGTTTATGTCTCAATGAATACAATGTCGAAATTAGAGTCTGGAACTATTGCTTCTCTTTTTATTGAAACTCATGTTAGGGAAGATTCAATCCAACTTCTTGGTTTTTTAAATATAGATGAAAAAGATTGTTTTCTAAAATTAAACTCTGTTAGTGGTGTTGGTATTAAAGTAGCTCTGTCAATATTATCAGCCCTTAACCCCGCAGACATAGGTCATGCTATTGCGTCTAGAGATAAAGAAGCCTTTAGATCTATTAATGGAATAGGGCCAAAACTTGCTGAGCGAATATTGCTTGAGTTAAAGGATAAAATTCCTAGCTATTGTAATAGACAAATGAATTCTAAAATATCTGATGTAAACATTATAACAGATGCAGTATCTGCTTTGGTTAATCTTGGAATTAATAGAAATGATGCTTATAGTAATGTGCAAAAAATAATTAGAGTAGAACCAGATATCGATATTAATAATCTTATTAAAGAAGTTTTAAAAAATAGAAATAGCTAAAGTTATGGAAAATCAAATTCTTGTTACTGAAAGACTTGCTGGAGAAGCTGATCATACAGTGAGACCAAATACTATTGCAGATTTTATAGGACAAGATTTAATTAAATCTAATTTAAAAATTTTTATTACTGCTGCTAAACTTCGTATGCAAACCCTTGATCACACTCTTCTTTATGGGCCTCCAGGGCTTGGCAAAACCACACTTGCACAAATTATCGCAAGTGAGATGGGAGCAAATTTTCGATCGACTTCAGGTCCTGTACTTTCTAAAGGTGCAGATCTTGCAGCTATTTTAACAAATCTTCAAGAAAATGATGTATTATTTATTGATGAGATCCATAGGTTAACTATAAGTGTTGAAGAGATGTTGTACTCTGCAATGGAAGATTTTAGCCTGGATATAGTAATAGGTGAGGGTCCATCAGCGAGAACAGTAAAAATTTCACTTCCAAAATTTACTTTAGTCGGTGCAACAACAAGGCTTGGTTTGCTTAGTAACCCGCTGCGTGATAGATTTGGTATCCCTCTGAGATTAAATTTTTATAGTAGTGCAGAGTTAGTACAGGTCATAGATAGAGCTGCAAAAATACTAAATATAAATATTGATTCAAGTGGTGCAAAAGAAATAGCAAAGAGAGCTAGAGGAACTCCAAGAATAGCGCTTCGTCTTCTTAAAAGAGTTAGTGACTTTGCAATAGTTAGTGATGTTAAAGAAATTACCTCGTCACTTGCTGATAATTCTTTGAATTTACTTGAAGTGGATCACATGGGTCTAGATAGTAATGATTACAGATATTTACGCTTTATAGCAGATAATTATGATGGTGGGCCAGTTGGTATTGACACTGTGGCGGCTGCGTTATCAGAACAAAGGGACTCTATAGAAGATACAATAGAGCCATATTTACTTCAAATAGGTTTTTTGCTCAGGACTCCACGTGGCAGAGTTCTTAGTGAAAAAGCAATGAAATATATCTGAAAATATGGAGATTTAAGATATATCTAAGTCTCTATAATTTGGTTATGCATAATTATATAAGTTTTATTGCTTGATTAAAGAAAATGCTTGAAACTTGAAGAGGAGATTGCTATAAAGAGTTGGCTTAATTTTTAGTATTATTGGAGCTTTGGTTTTATGTCCTTATATGAAACAGTGTTTATAGTGAGACAAGATGTGTCTCTAGCTGACGTTGACAAACTCACAGAAGAGTTTGTATCTATTATATCAAAAAGCGGTGGAAAGGTTGTTAAGACTGAATATTGGGGGCTTAGAAATCTTGCTTACGATATAAATAATAATAAAAAAGGACATTATACTTTGTTCGGAATAGATGCTGATTCAGATTCTATAAGAGGATTTGAAAGAAAAATGAAATATAGCGAAGATGTAATACGTTTTTTAACTCTTAGAGTTGATAATATTAGTGCTGACCCTTCGCCGATCTTAAAAGGAAGATCTGATGGTTTCGAAGAAACTGTTGATGTTACAATAAGCTGATAAGAATAATTAATTTGCGAGATTAGTATGTTAGAAGAAGATAATAATGATAGTAGCTCTAAAGTTTTAGCACGTATGGCTGATAGAAATACTCGTAGGGTATTTTTTAAACGGAGAAATGGTTGTCCTCTTTCTGATCCTGATTCGCCAGAAGTTAGTTATAAAGATCCAGATTTGCTTAGTAAATTTATATCAGAGGGTGGAAGAATATTGCCCAATAGGATTACTAATGTTTGTGCTAAGAAACAACGTCAGCTCAAAAATGCTATAAAAGTGGCAAGAATGCTTGCATTATTGCCATTTATTTCGAACACAAATAATAATAGATAATGAAATGAAAGTAGTAATTTTAAAACCTTTCAAGAAGCTTGGAAAAATAGGGGATGTTGTAGAAGTTAAGGATGGTTATGGTCGTAACTTTCTTCTTCCGAGAAATATTGTTTCAAGGGCAACAGCTTCTAATTTGAAGCATTTTGAAACCATTAAAGCATCTCTAGAAGCAGATAATGCAAAATATTTAAAAGATGCGCATGAAGTTGCGAAATTACTAGATGGCAAAGACTTTACTTTTATTAAACAATGTTCTGATGATGGAAGATTATTTGGATCCGTGTCAACAAAAGAAGTTGCAAAGGTTGTTTCAACAATTTCTCCATTAGTTAGTCATTCGAATGTGATGCTGGACAGTCCTATTAAGGCAATAGGTGTTTTTGATATCTTGCTTCATTTACATGCCGATGTTAATGCAAAAATTATTGTGAATGTAGCAAGATCAGAGTCTGAAGCTATAGATGCAATGAAAGCATATAAGACAAAAAATGATTCAGCTATAGAGACTGATGGTTCTGCGGCTTAGAAGAGCTTTTGTATAGTCAATTACTTTGCACATGAGACTTTTTTCACGTCATCTGTATTTAATACGGGACTCAAAAGAAAATGGATCCATTACTTTCGTAGGGATGATTAGATGAGTATAGGTTTTGCTTCAATGCCCTAATCCTACATATCCTAATTAAATGACTATAGTAAGTAAGTCAGTGTATACTCGGATATTTGATGACAATAATCTAACTTAAGTTTGTGTTGACTTGCTATTGGCCCTAATCCAGTATTAAATACGAAATCTAATATTTTGTGTATATTCATTTAATTTATATATGTTAATAAAATTTATAGACACTCACCGTCAATTTCTTTTGAAGATCCTAAATCTTTTGCCAAAGCGAATTCAAGATAAAGTTAAAATTTTTTATAGAGAAAAGATTCTTCATGCGATATATAGAAAAGTTAGAAATATTGAGCTATCTAATACTGTTTTTGAAGATGGGAAATACATTATTTCTAAACTTTCAGGGTCTACGTTAAAAAACGGAGTAAATTTAATAGGTTTTCCTACAGGTGAGTTTGGTCTCGGACAGCATATTAGAAATGTTGCTGACGCTCTAAACGTTGCCTCTATAGATTATTCATTTTATGATTGTTCTTATTTATTTATGGGTAATTATGATGATACTTCGGTAATCGACAAAATATCAAAGGAACTTCCATATAAAACTAATATTTTTGTATGTAATGGTGATGCAATAGCTAAATTATATCTAGAATATGGGAATAAAATTTTTTCAGGTAGATATAATATCCACTATGGAGCATGGGAGCTTAGAGATTATCCAACGGAATGGATATCTACACTTGCTATTTTTGATGAATATTGGGCAATGTCTAGCTTTCTGCAGAAATCAGTTTCTGATTCTGCTATGATACCTGTAATTCATATGCCATATCCAATAGATTTTGAAATTCCGAAAGGTTATAAACGAAAGGATTTCAATCTTCCAGAAGATAAATTCTTGTACATATTTACGTTTGATATGTCCTCAATAATGGCAAGAAAAAACCCTAAAGCTGTTATTGAGGCTTTTTATAAAGCTTTCCCGGATGAAACGAAAGTTGGTTTAGTAATAAAAGTTATTAGAAACAAAAACTATCAAATTTTAAAAGAAGAATTAGATAATTTGATGAAAAATTTGGTTGGAGATAAGAGAATTTATCTTATTGATGAAGTTCTGCCAAGAGAGAAGATTCTAGCTTTAATAAATCTATGTGATGTTTATGTGTCGCTCCATAGAGCAGAGGGGCTTGGTATAGGGATGGCTGAAGCAATGAAAATGGGTAAGGTTGTTATTGCCACAAATTATTCTGGAAATACTGATTTTACATTGAATAATAATTCCTGTGTTGTTGATTATAAATTAGTTCCATTAAAACCTCTAGAATATATTTATGAGAGTGGAAAATATTGGGCTGAACCATCAATTGAGCAAGCTTCCAAATATATGAAAAAATTATTTGAGGATAAGGAATATTACACGATTCTTGCTAAATCTGGGGAAAAATATATAGATGAACATTATTCAGTTAATACGGTGCAGAAGAAGTATGTATCAAGATTAAAGCTTCTTGGGCTGATTTAGGACTAATTGTCTTTATCTTTTAGTTAAGCTTTTGATAGAAAAGTTGTGTATTATTTGTAAGGTTTATTTATATTTCTATCTTACATTTGCTATAATGCTCATACTACTCTCTGAAATCTGCCATATGTCACATGATTTATATTTTTCTAGGTAAAGCAGTGTAGCAGTATAGTAATTTATATTGTAAGGTGATACACTATTATTGTTAATAACCTTGAATATGAAGTGTTTGATTTCGTTGGAAATTTTCTTGGTAGCTTTTTTAATATCAAAATAAATTACTATTTGCCACCTACATATTTAGCAATATTAATACAAAATTTTGAGTTTTATCATTACTTCAGAACTAGATCGATAATTGTAGTATCTTACTTGTATTCCAGCAACCCATGTTTAACTTCTTATTTGAAAGGAGGCGTGTGATGTATGATCCAATCTATTATACCCCAACACAAAGTTTATCTCCTAGTCCCATAGGTGGATTTAGTATGGAGAATAATGACGTTGGTAATGGAATTCTCATTGCCATAGGAGTGTTAATTGCAGGTGGCTTTTGTTATTTTTGTAAAAAATATTGCAAAAATAATAAGGCTCCAGCAGTTATTAATAATGCAGATGTAGCTGTTGTACAAGAGTGGCATGATGCAACAACCTACGTTAATCCTTTACATGATCATTCCCAATATTCTGCTCCTCGCTCGCACAATCGGGAAGAAAAATGGTTGCCTGACTTTTATTCATCTGAGGCATCAATTGAACTTGCTGGAAGATTTAATCATGACCATGTAGTGCCATAGGCTTACTCGTTGCTTCTAGTTCCATATCCAAGTTAATTGACTATAGCAGAGGCATAGACACTAATTTCCAGTGGTGACAATAACTGGTCTTAGGCAATCTGGTAAAACAACTTTAGTACAAAATATTTTTCCTAATAAAAAGTGTGTAACATTAGAAGATTTGATACTAGACTTTTACCATGTGCTTTGGAGAGCTTTCATTAACGATATGCGCTATTATTATGGTCACAGCTTCTTTGTTCTAACAATATGTGTTGGTTGATATTTTTCTTTGGAACATATTTTGTTTATTGCTTCAAGTTCATCCTTTATTTCTAATGTTGCAATGGCTCTTGCAACATTGCCTGATGTAACAAGAGCTGAATCAATACCAAAAAGAGCTGCTCCTTCAATATCAGTGCTAAAAGTATCGCCAACCATCAAAGCTTTTTTGGATTTATCAAAAGTTTCAAAACAATGTTCAAAAATAAGTTTTTCTGGTTTTCCAGAATATATAATTTTTCCACCTAGTTCGTTATATATTTTAGCAAAATATCCTGCGCATCGCCTTATGGACCCCATATGCATAACTTCTACATCTGGGTTAGCACATAGGGCTGGGATCTTAAGTGAAGCTGCTTTTTTGAGAGATTCTATTGTTTTGCTAGCATCTTCATGCATATCTTGAAATACTGTAAGAAGTATTAAGTTTGCATCTTCAGGTCTATCTGTAATTTTTACATTAAGATCGTTAAGAATCTCTAAATTAGACTCTCTTCTAGGTTGATAGATTGTTAAAGAATTCAAGCCCAAGTACTTTTTTGCATCTCTCATCATAATCCTAGCAATTTCTCCAGAGGTCCATAAAGAATTTGGGTCTATATTCATACCTGATTTAATAAGCATCTCAGCCGTCGTGGTTCTTAATCTTGGTGCATTTGAAATTATACGAACAATTTTTATTTTTTGTAATTCATTTATAAGTGTTGCTACGCCTTTAAATAGATCACCACCATCATGAAACACCCCCCAAATATCAAAAATAAAAGCATCATATTGATCAATAAGATCATTTATTTCTAAAATTCTTTTGTATTTATATGTGCTTTTAAGAGTCATAGATTTTACCAGTTATTTTGCTTGTGATAATGTACTTAAATGTTATATACTACGGCGCATGAATAACAAGTATGAAATAGTATGATATCAAGCAATGAAGAGCCAGAAATCGCTCAAGAATATGGAGCAGACTCAATTAAGGTATTAAGAGGTCTTGAGGCTGTAAGAAAACGCCCAGGAATGTACATAGGAGACACTGATGATGGTAGTGGGCTTCATCACATGGTATATGAAGTTGTAGATAATGCGATAGATGAAGCTTTAGCAGGTTATTGCGATAGGGTTGATGTTATTTTAAATAAAGATGGATCAGTAACTGTTAAAGATAATGGTAGGGGTATACCAACTGATATTCATTCAGAGGAGGGTATTTCTGCTGCAGAAGTAATAATGACTCAGCTTCACGCTGGCGGTAAATTTGATCAAAATTCGTATAAAGTTTCAGGTGGTCTCCATGGAGTTGGTGTATCAGTTGTAAATGCATTGTCAGACTGGTTAGAGCTTAGAATTTTTAGGAATGGCAAAGAGCATTTTATGAGGTTTCGTAATGGTGATTCTGAAGCTCCTCTTGATATTGTGGGTAATTGTGGACAAAAAACTGGTACAGAAGTTACATTTTTTGCATCAACCACTACTTTTACTAATATAGAATTTAATTTTTCGATATTGGAACACCGTCTGAGAGAATTGGCATTTTTAAATTCTGGAGTAAGAATAATATTAACAGATAACAGAGAAGATGAGCAAAAAATCTCTGATTTAGCTTATGAAGGTGGAGTTGAAGCTTATGTTAAATATATAGATAGAAGTAAAATTCCAGTTCATCAAATTATCAGTATTAGTGCTTCAGATACAAAAAGTGGTATTAGTACAGAAGTTTCTCTTCAATGGAATGATTCTTATCATGAAAATATATTATGTTTTACAAATAATATTCGTCAGAGAGATGGAGGAACACACTTAATAGGCTTTAAAGCTGGTGTAACAAGAGCAATTAACCAGTATATAGAGATTTCTGGATTAAATAAGAAGAGTAAGATTGTTTTTACAGGAGATGACGCAAGAGAAGGTCTTTCATGTGTTGTTTCTGTTAAAGTTCCAGATCCAAAATTTTCATCTCAAACAAAGGATAAGCTTGTAAGTTCAGAAGTGCGACCGGTTATAGAAACTAATGTGTACGAAAAACTTCTGAAATGGTTTGAAGAACATCCTGCAGAAGCAAAAACAATTGTAAACAAGATTTTAGAATCTGCGATAGCAAGAGAAGCTGCAAGAAAAGCAAGAGATTTAACACGTAGAAAATCAGCGCTTGAAATCTCAAGTCTTCCGGGGAAATTAGCAGATTGCCAAGAAAAAGATCCTGCAAAATCTGAGTTATTTATTGTTGAGGGTGACTCAGCGGGAGGTACGGCAAAGCAGGGTAGAGACCGTAAATCCCAGGCTATCTTGCCACTTCGTGGTAAGATTCTGAATGTAGAGAGATCTAGATTTGATAAAATTCTTAATTCAGAACAAGTAGGGACATTGATATGCGCACTTGGCTCTGGAATAGGAAAAGAAGATTTTAATATAGAAAAATTACGATATCACAAAATCATCATTATGACAGATGCTGATGTTGATGGATCACACATCAGGACATTGCTTCTTACATTTTTTTATAGACATATGAAAGAAATTATTGAGAAAGGGTATCTTTACATAGCAAATCCCCCTTTATATAAAATTAAGAGAGGCGGGAATGAACTTTACTTAAAAGATGATAAAATGTTGGAAGAGTATCTAATTTCTGCTGGTAGTACGGATTCTAAAATTATTACACATGATAGAGAAATTATTGGGGCAGAATTTGTTGAATTACTAACTAATATTACAAAATTTTCAAATATTTTAAATCAGTTAGGAAAAAGATATAATAAAGAAATAATAGAATGTCTTGCCATTAACTCCGCTCTTGAACCCACAGAAATAGAGTCAAAACTTACTTCTGTTTTAGAAGCTTTAAATAATATTAATTCTGACCCTGACAAATCTATGTGGTATGCTAAGAAAGATATGAGCCATACAGAATTTTTCCGTCAAGTACGTGGCGTTAAACAAACATTAACACTACATGATCACCAATTATCTTCATCAGATTTTCACCAACTTACAAGGATTTCAGAACTAATAGCAATATACTTTAAAGCACCTGTAAGGCTCATCATTAAAGATAATGATACAACAATCTTGCTCCCCACAGATTTGCTAGGAAAAATTATAGAAGCAGGGAAGAAAGGTTTGTCAATTCAAAGATTTAAAGGTCTTGGTGAAATGAATTCAGAACAACTAGCAGAAACCACTTTGGATCCTGCAAAACGTACTTTGCTACAAGTTAAAATGGGGGATATAGATGAAACGGAAGATGTGTTTTCTACTTTGATGAGCAGTGTAGTCGAGCCGCGTAGAGATTTTATACAAGAGAATGCTCTTAATGTACAGAATCTAGATGTATAAGTTAATGTTGTTAACTAAAATATAATTTTCCTATAACAAAATCTATTGTTGACCATGATTATTGTATTAGAAAATTTACGAAAGCTATTTTAGACTACCCAGATGTTTGTTTTACTTGGCGTTCGCTCAGATGTAAAAAGTTCAATGAAAGATGTTGAAAACAAATATTTGATATATTTGTAGCATAGTGTTATTTTGCTCATGAACTAATAATTTAAAGGAATATAATGTCTTATCAATATGTCTATGTTATGAAGGGTCTTACCAAAACTATTAATGGTAAGCAAATTCTAAAAGAAACCTGGCTTTCGTTTCTACCAGGAGCAAAAATTGGGATTATTGGCCATAATGGAGCTGGTAAATCTACATTACTTAGAATTATGGCTGGAGTTGATAAAGAATTCGACGGTGAAGCTTGGGTGGCAGATGGCATCAAAATTGGGTATTTGCCACAAGAACCTCATCTTAATACCAAAAAAAATGTTTTTGAGAATATTATGGAAAGTCTTTCTGAAAAACAGGCTCTTTTAGACCAATTCAACGAAATAAGCGCTAAATTTGCAGAAGAAATGACAGAAGATGTAATGAATGATCTTCTGGCTAAACAAGCAGATTTACAAGAGAAAATAGACGCTGGAGATTTGTGGAATCTAGAGAGAGAAGTTGAGATAGCAATGAATGCTCTTAGATGTCCAACAAAAAATGCTGATGTTACAAAAATTTCAGGTGGCGAGCGTAGAAGAGTTGCTTTATGTAAGCTTCTGCTTGAAAAACCAGATATGTTGTTGCTTGATGAACCAACAAATCATTTAGATGCAGAGTCCGTATCATGGCTTGAGAATTTCTTAAAAGATTACAAAGGTACTGTTGTATCCATTACACATGACAGATATTTTCTAGATAATGTCACAGATTGGATTCTTGAAATTGATCGTGGTGAATGTGTTCCTTGGCATTCAAACTATTCGGCTTGGCTTGAGCAAAAACATCAAAAACTACAAGGAGAAGATAAAGAAGAGAGCGATAGAGCTAAATTGCTTCGTACGGAGCTTGAGTGGATCAGACAATCTCCCAAAGCAAGGCAAGCTAAAAGTAAAGCTCGTATAACGGCTTATCAGGAATTATTGAGCAAATCTAGAGAGAAAATTGTTACTGCAGCTCAGATCATTATACCGAATGGCCCAAGGCTCGGAGACTTGGTGATAGAAGCAACTGAATTATCAAAAAGTTTTGATGGTAAGCAGCTTTTAAATGGTTTTTCATTTAAAGTCCCTGCAGGCGCTATTGTTGGTATAGTTGGGCCAAATGGGGCTGGCAAAACCACGTTATTTAAAATGATCAATGGAAAAGAAACGCATGATTCAGGAACATTACGAGTAGGTCCCACAGTTAAACTCGGTTATGTTGATCAATCAAGAGATCACTTAGACGATAGTAAAACAGTATGGCAAGAAATATCTAATGGACTTGAAGAGATGTATTTAGGAGATAGGATTGTTAAGAGTAGAGCATATTGCTCAGCTTTTAACTTTAAAGGAGGTGATCAGCAAAAAAAAGTCGGACAGCTTTCTGGTGGCGAAAGAAACAGAGTTCATATAGCGAAATTACTCAAAGAAGGAGCAAATGTTATACTTCTTGATGAGCCGTCAAATGATCTGGATGTTGATACACTACGTGCTTTAGAAGAAGCAATTCTTGATTTTGCTGGTTGCGTTATGGTGATAAGTCATGATAGATGGTTTTTAGATAGAATCGCAACTCATATAATTGCTTATGATCAAGAAGGTAATGCTTCATGGTTTGAAGGGAATTATCATGATTATCATGAATATATGCTAAAAACTCATGGGGTTGATATGGAAAATCAAAAATTTAAACATAGAAAATTAATGTGAATTATGTCTTTTTCTGAGATATTAGTTGTTTTGGTAGTGGCTATTTTGGTATTAAAGCCGGAGGATATCCCAGTAGTATTCAAAAAAATTAAAGGAGCATATAATTATATATTTTCGATAAAAAAAGAAATCGAAAAAAGTGTAGAAAAATTATCTGATTCAGAAGAGATTGAGAAAGACGAAATAAATTTTTATTTGAAGAAAATTGTGGCTTGCGATGCTTCATATGAGGGAGATTATTCGCTTTCGGATATAAAATCATTCTACCATAAATTACTACTAAAAAAACGTTTAGAGAAATAAAAAATATTATAAAATTCTTAATGAAATTCAAAAACTTTCTAAGTTTACAACGCCACTATAGTGTATTAGATACTTTTAACGCAAACAATTCCAGTTATTTTTAAGATTTAGTAAATAAAATCAATCATTATTTTGCATGCCTTCCATTTCCATTCTGGAAACATATGATATCATGAATTCCTATTCGATTTGTTGCGTGCTTTGCAAGCGTATCTAGGATTTGTAATTTTCTATCTAGGTCGCTAGATGAATCTACTAGACTAAATAAGGGAGGGTAGGGCAATGAAGTAAAGTACGCAAGTTAAGAGATGAAAATAGTGAGAAGATCATCTTTTATATATTAATTAACATTAATTATTATTAAAAATAAAAACCTTAATTATAATTTTTGTAGAAGGTATGACAAATTTTATTGTAAAAATGGATAAACTAAGGAATCATCATGCCAAATATTGAAAGTATATTATCACATATTGAATGTATTCTTGCATAAAGTTTAGTTTTTGTTTAGTTTGTAGTTTAGAAATTTTAGGGGAATGAAATGGTGGGAGAGAGTAGTGTTAAGGGCTTAGTACCTATTAATATATCCGATGAGATGAAGCGGTCATATTTAGATTATGCTATGAGTGTGATTGTAAGTAGAGCGATACCGGATGTTAGGGATGGTTTAAAGCCTGTTCATCGTAGGATTTTGTATGCGATGTTTGAGTCTGGATATCATTATAATAAGCAATATAGGAAGTGTGCTAGGGTAGTAGGAGATGTTATAGGTAAGTATCATCCGCATGGTGATGGCGCTGTGTATGATTCGTTAGTTAGGATGGCGCAGGAATTTTCTTTGAGGCTTCCTTTAGTGGATGGTCAGGGTAATTTTGGTTCTATGGATGGTGATTCTCCGGCCGCGATGAGGTATACTGAGTCGCGTTTAGAAGAGGTTGCACATAAGCTTCTTGAGGATTTAGATAAGGAGACTGTAGATTTTGTATCGAACTATGATGGTTCGGAGAGTGAGCCTAGGGTACTTCCTGCTATGTTTCCGAATTTATTAGTTAATGGTTCTGGTGGTATTGCGGTAGGTATGGCTACGAACATTCCTCCGCATAATTTAGGTGAGGTAATTGATGCTTGTTGTTATTTATTAGGCAATTCTGAAGCTTCTATTGAAGAATTGATGCAATTTATAAAGGGTCCTGATTTTCCGACTGGGGGTTCTATTTTGGGTCATGGAGGTATTAGGTCTGCTTATGAGACTGGCAGGGGTAGTATTACGATAAGAGGTAAGGCTCATATTGAGGATATATCGAATAATAAGCAAGCGATAATAATTACTGAAGTGCCGTATATGGTAAATAAGGCTAGGATGATTGAGAAGATTGCTGAGCTTGTGAATGAGAAGAGGATAGAGGGGGTTTCTGATTTAAGAGATGAGAGTGATAAGCAAGGGGTTAGAGTTGTTGTAGAGATAAAGAGGGATGCTACTTCTGAGGTTGTATTGAATCAGATTTATCAGTTTACGCAGCTTCAGACAAGTTTCGGTGTTATTATGTTGGCACTTGATGGTACGATGCCGAGGGTTTTGAAGCTTAATGAAGTTTTACATGCATTTTTACAATTTAGGGAAGAAGTGGTTACGAGGCGGACCATTTACCTGCTTAATAAGGCGAGGGATCGTTCACATATTTTAGTTGGTTTGAGGGTAGCTGTTAATAATATTGATGAGGTTGTGAAGCTTATTCGTGGCGCATCTGATCCGCAGGATGCTAGAAGGCAGCTTATGGAGAGGGTTTGGGATGCTGCTGAGATTTATGATCTTATTAAGCTTGTGGATGATAGGGCTGTTTTGGTTGAGAATGGAGGATGCTACATGACTGAAGTTCAGGCGAGAGCGATTCTCGAGATGCGTTTGCAACGCCTTACAGCTATGGAAAAGAGGAAGATAGATGATGATTTGGTTGTTCTTAGGGCTGAGGTTACGGATTATCTTGAGATTTTGTCTTCTAGGGAGAGATTATTGAATATTATTAGAGATGAGCTATTGCAAGTGAAGGAGGAATTTTCGACTCCGAGGAGGACTTCAATTGAGGTATCAGAATATGAGTATGACATTGAAGATTTGATTCAGAGAGAAGATATGGTTGTGACTGTAACCTTGGGGGGTTATATTAAGCGTGTTCCTCTTTCCAGTTATCGTGCTCAGAAGCGTGGTGGTAAGGGGAGGTCTGGCCTCAGTATGCATGATGACGATGTTATTACTCGCTTATTTATTGGTAGTACACATACACCGATGTTATTTTTTTCGAATTTGGGGCAGGTTTATAGTCTTAAATTATATAAGCTTCCGCTTGGGAATCCTCAGAGTAAGGGTAGGCCTCTTGTGAATATTTTAAGGCTTAGTGATGGTGAGAAGATAACGAATATTATGCCTTTGCCTGAGGATATGAATGAATGGGATGATTTAAATATTATGTTTTCTACGAAGTTTGGTAATGTTCGTAGGAATGATTTATCGGATTTTAAGAAGATTCAGGCGAATGGGAAGATTGCGATTAGGCTTGAGAGTGGGGATAGCTTAGTTGGTGTTATGGTATGTAATGAGAATGACCATATATTGCTTGCGACTCGTTGTGGTAAGGCTGTTAGGTTTCCTGTGCAATCTGTTAGGCTTTTTAAGAGCAGGACATCTGATGGTGTTCGTGGGATTAGACTTTCAGGCGATGATTATGTTATAAGCATGGCAGTTCTTCATGGTATTGAGTGTGATTATGAGGAGAGAGAGAGATATTTATCGATTTCTGCTACATCTCGTAAGATGCTTGCTGATGGATCTATTTCGGTTGAGTCTTTGGGATCAGAGAAGGATATTGGTATTTCTGCTGAGAGATTAGTTACTTTAGCTAAGTCCGAGGAATTTATATTAACCGTATCAGAGAATGGCATAGGTAAGGTTAGTTCTGCTTATGAGTATAGGGTTACGAATAGGGGCGGCAGTGGTATTGTTAATATGGCTGTAAATGACAAAACTGGGGTTGTTGTAGCATCGATGCCTGTGACGGTGTCACAGGAGATAATGTTGATAACGAATCTTGGTAAGTTGATAAGGTGCCCGTTAGATGATATAAGGATCACTGGTAGGAGTACGAGTGGTGTGATATTATTTAAGACGAACCATGAAGAATATGTTGTTTCAGCCTCTTTAACTGCTTCTGCAGAAACTGACGGTGAGGATGATTCTATGGTTATTTTAGAAAATAATGATGTAATATCTAAAGAATAATGAATAAATCTAAGTAATTTTTATAATATATATTACCAAACTTACTAGGTGCGTTAATATAATATTGTAAATATGCAACAACACTTTATTTGTAAAAGTACGTTTTCTTATAAGATTCTATCAACTATAGCTTGAATAATCTATTACTTGATAAGAATAAAATTGTGCTAATTAATGTAAAATAAGTAGCTTAATCTCCTAAGAAATTTCTGTGCCTTTTCTAGCGATTACAGTACAATCAAAAGATGGTTAAGTCCTTAACCATTAAACAAGGAGGTTATATGTCTAAAATAAGAAAATTTCTTACTTCTTGCATAAATAATCACAAAGTTTACACACCAGGAGAGACTGTAGTTACTGCTATAAAGGTAGCTGACAGTAGTGTAAAAACTCCTGTAAACATTGATACTGAGACGGAAGGTAGTGTTTACAGCATCAATGGAAGTATATACCCAGCTACGGGTTATGAAAGAGGGCGTGCTGATACGTCTGCCGAAGGAGTAATCGCTATTGCTCTAGAACCTAAGCAAGCAGGTGAGACACGTTATGGTTCTGTGATGACAAAGGTAGGAGAACGTATGGGTACTCCATTTTTGTGTGATGAAGATAAGAATGTTGATTTTCCTGTGCGTCGTAGTTCTTCATCTAGTGATGAAGAATTTTACGATATACGTAATCCATCTTCTGTTGTTATTGTTGGTTTAGCGTTTAATACTGGAAGTGAACCATATATTTCAGAGCATGTAAAGTCAGAAGAAACTGTTGATGTATCATTTCCATCTGCGCCAAGGAAACGAGCTGATACGCCATTTGCTTCTGTAAAATTATCTAAAGAAGAGGTAGATAGTTGGGGCTATATACCTGAAGAATTTGATGCAGAACTTTTCAAGCATGCAAGCTCTAGGACAATAGAAGATATAAGCGAAGATTGGGATGCGAAAATTGTAGAAGAGAACGAGAAAATGAAAGAGCGATCGAAAATAAACTTGGATTGGGATGATGACAATATAGGATTGAAAACTCTTGACGAGGAGAAGGTAATGAATAGCTGGCGTGAAAAACAATTACTGTTTGAAGAAAGAGAAAGTGATGAACCTATAATGCCAAAAGCTCCACCGAGTTCTCCAGATACGAAATGTGATAAGTCTGGTCTATTTGATTGGGGTGATGCTATTAATCATATAATTTTGGAAGATTTGTTGCTAAATGGTGGAGATCGTTCTTCTAGTCCAGGACATCGTAAAATGATTTCAGCAGATGAGCTTTCAGATTATTATTCCATGGCAAGTTCTGCTACACCGAGTGCTATGTCCAGGTGTGTGACTCCATCAATAAGAGAAAAATTAGGTGCCACCACTCCGTTTTTATTGTCGCCATCGATGAGTTCTACTAGACTTTCAGATGAGACATTTAGTCCATATGAAGTGTTGTATTCAAGTGATGTGTTAGATAATCCAGCTATGCTCGGTATAGTGGTTGATGTAAAGTTGCATAACCCTGAATTTTTCTATAATAGCGATACTATGATTTTTTTATAACAAAAAAAATATTATATAGTTATTCAATTTGGATTACGTTCTGTATTCAAAGTAATTGACTATAGTTATCCGCGAAAGCAGGGGTCCATTTTCTTAGATGGATCCCACTTAAATGCGGGATGACTGATAATGTTAAGTGTACTAAATCTATTCTTAGAGTTAGGACTCAAAAACTTCAATAGGTGTGCCTGGAGCAATTTTTTCTGATTGTGTTTGAAGATATTGCTTATGAGAATGAAATAATTTTAGAGCATCATTTTTCAGTTCTTGCCCCGGTACAGTTTGTACAGAAGTTGGGTTTACATGTTTGCCATTTATTAGAACTTCAAAATGGCAATGAGAGCCTGTGGTTCTTCCTGTGGATCCTACATATGCTATGACTTGTCCCTGTTTGACTTTGGTCCCTGGTCTTATATTATTCGCAAACTTACTAGCATGAGCATAGGCTGTTGCTAAACTTGAACTATGTTTTATCCTTACGATATTTCCATAAGCACCTCTATAACCTGCTTCGGTGATAACACCATCACCTGCGGCGTATATCGGGGTACCATTAGGAGCAGCAAAATCTACACCTTTGTGCATCTTTGTATAACCTAAAACAGGATGATGACGATTTCCAAAGTTTGAAGAAATTCTCGCAACATTTATCGGCGTTCTCAGAAGATTTCTTTTTACACTTTTCCCGTTTTCTGAGTAATATTGTCCATTGCCAGACTTCTGATCTTTATACCAATATATATTATAAGTCTTTCCCGAAAGATTTAAAGAAGAGTACACAACCTTGCCTCCACGAACAAATTCACCATCTTCACTATAAAATTTTTCAGTAAGAATACTTATAGTGTCCCCAGATTTTATACTTCTCTGGAAATCAACTTGATAACTATAAGCATTAACCAATTCTTGAACATTAGCTGCACTAATTCCTATGCTTGTTAATGATTTTATAAAGCTATTATTAATAGCTACATTGTACTTAACAAGCATTTTCTTTAGAGAAATTGTAATATCTTTTACAACAAACTTTCCATCAAGTTTTGAAATAACAATATTATGTGCTTTATCTACTTCAATGGTAACTTCTTTTAAGAGATAATCATTCAAAGCATCGTCGCTTAATTCTTTATCAGATACATTATAATCGAATGTAATTAACTGTCCTGGCTTTAGTGTTATATTGATATTTGATTTTTTTATAGATTGTAGAATAGAGGTTGCTTCATATGAAGACATCTGTTGATTCGAAAATATCTTCCCGAGAGTATCTCCCTTTTTTACTATAACTTCTGTAAAATTTAGATTTTCTGATTCTGTAGTTTGATCTGAGTTCAGAATAGTTGAATCATTCGGATAAAAATCAAAAGCCAGCTTATTTACAACATAACTACTTATGGACAGGGATGCAATTGTAATAAATACGAAAAGCAGAATGCCAATACAATACATGCCCGTAATTTTAGAGATGTATTTGCTGTAGGAATTTTCCTTATAGTATGGCAATAATATGTTTTTCATTACACAATTACTTTCTTCTATAAAAAAACTAAACAATTGTTTTGGCTTCTGCAAGATATTTTTTCTATATTATAGCAAAATTAATAAGATTTTCTAGAAGAGTTATTACAAAGATGGTGGCCAGGGCCGGGATCGAACCGGCGACACAAGGATTTTCAGTCCTTTGCTCTACCAACTGAGCTACCGAGCCATTTTCCCAATTTTCCTTTATAGTGAATTAACTTGAATTGAGTTGCGTCGTTGTTCCTCGTTTTTCTATTTTCTTATAGGTATCTCTCGGCGCGTCTAGTATCTTAATCCAAGTAAATTCACTATTAAATACCGGATATCTGAAAACTGAGTAGATTTTATACATAAACTTAATTCAATTGTCTAGATCTTTTTACTTATAAATATAGCTACCTTACATATTGCTTTAGTAAAATTTAATAATAATTTATCTCTAAATGTAAGATTTGTAGTATAATCTAATGCTACTTCCTTATGTTCTAATTCTTCTTGCTGAAATTTACTTATTGAATTAAGTATCTCGCGTTCAATACCAAAAACTGTCAAAAGAGCTTTTTGTTTTTCGTAATGAACGTCAATAACAGTTTCCACCGCTTCTGTACATATCATCGCTGATTTTGAACCAAGGCGAGCTGAAAATGAACCGAGCATATAACCAAATACATGCCAGAGAGGCATAAGTAATGTGGGTCTGATTCTTCTTTGTCTCATTCTATCTTCAAAGTACCTTAGATGCACAAGTTCTTGCTCGTACATATATTTTATTTTTATTTTTTCGTTTTTTGAAGAGATCTTATCTATCTGACCGGTATAGATCCTACTTGCACCATATTCACCAGCATGGTCTACTCTGATCATCTCTTCTATTAACTTATTTTTTCTAAACCTTGGTTTTTGCATTAAATTTTATTAGTTTCACTATAATTATTAGTAATATTAAATTTACAACAATATTTATCTCGGCGAGAGAAAGCCCCATAATCTTGAACGCAGCTTTAGTACAATCTCCAACTTTTGCCTCATTTATTTGATGCATAAAATCATCGTATGTTGTATCATCTTTGATAACTATTTGTGGTGTGCATTTTGTCGTAGGACTCCACCAATTAAGTTCAATACCAGTATGATAGATAGCAATACTGAGCCCTATAAATATGGTAAAGCCTATTATATACAGCGTAAAAGTTCTGAATCTATGATTTACTACAAAATATGATGCAATGCTAGTTAATAAAATTACAACATATGGGATCCTTTCGTATATACATAATTCACAAGAATCAAAACCTAAATAATAATCTATAAATAAAGCTGAAATTAAAATACAAGAACTCATTATTACAAATATTGCAAATACCAGTTTCCACTTGTACTTGAGAAAAGCATTATAGAAAATTGACATATTACTAATTTTAAATTATTTTTCCGTTGTACAATAGTTTAGATTAAATTGGTATTATACAAAATACAACAAAGCAAATGATATCATGACAAATTTTTTTGAGCAAGCAAGAGCTTCAAGAGCTTGGCCTTTTGAAGAAGCAATTAGAATTTTAGAGCACATAAAATACACTATACCAAAAAAAAAAGGTTATGTTTTATTTGAAACAGGGTATGGACCATCGGGTCTTCCGCACATTGGGACATTCGGTGAAGTTGCAAGAACTACCATGGTAAGGAATGCATTTATGAAATTAAGTGATATACCAACAAAACTCATATGTTTTTCTGATGATATGGATGGGCTTAGAAAAGTACCAACTAATGTTCCAAAGCAAGAAATGTTATTAGAATATTTGGACATGCCTCTTACTTCTGTGCCTGACCCATTCATGGAAACAGCAAGCTATGGTCACTACATGAATGCAAAACTCAAATCTTTTCTAGATAAATTTGGTTTTGATTATGAATTTAGAAGTTCTACTGAATGCTATAAAAGAGGTGATTTTGATGAAATGCTACTGAAAGTTATGGACAAATATGAAGAAATAATGAATCTAATGCTTCCAACTTTTAGAGATGAAAGAAGAGCGACATATTCGCCATTCATGCCAATTTGCCCAGAAACAGGAAAAGTACTGCAAGTTCCAATCGAGAGTATCAATAGAAATAAAAAAACTATTGAATATAGAAATAAATCAGGAGAATTAGTTGAAACAATAGTTACAGGAGGTAAATGTAAATTACAATGGAAACCAGACTTTGGGATGAGGTGGGCTGCGCTCGATGTCGATTATGAAATGTATGGAAAAGATCATAAGCCAAACGCAGAACTTTACTCAAAAATAGCAGAAATTCTTGGAGGAAAAGCACCTGTACAGTTTTTTTATGAATTATTTTTAAACGAAGAAGGACAAAAAATTTCAAAATCCAAGGGAAATAGTATCACAATAGATGAATGGCTTACATATGCAACGCTTGAAAGCCTTAGTCTATTTATGTATCAATCCCCAACGAAAGCAAAAAGGCTTCATTTTGATGTTATTCCTAAGAATGTTGATGAATATATAACATTTAACAAAAAATATCATCTAGAGGTAGATTTTACTAAAAAAATCTCTAACCCACTTTATCATATTCATAATGGTGAGGTTCCTGAAATAGAAAATTATGGTCTCTCTTTTATTCTTTTGTTAAATCTAGCATCGGTCTGTAATCCAGATGATAAAGCGATTTTATGGGGTTTTATTTCAAAATATGCGCCAGAAGCAACACCAAACTCAGCTCCTTTCCTAGATGATTTAGTCGGATTTGCTGTCAATTATTACAATGACATTATAAAACAAAAGAAAATTTATTTACAACCGAATGAGCAGCAAAAAATTATGCTAAGTAAAATTGAAAATTTTCTATCAAAAATTGATTATAATGTTACAGCTGAAGAACTCCAAAATACTATTTTTGCAATAGGAACAGAAGAAAATTATGCAAACTTAAGAGATTTTTTTAAAGAAATTTATATGATATTGCTTGGACAGGAAGAAGGTCCAAGACTTGGTTCATTTATTAAGCTTTATGGGATTAAAGAAACTATAAATTTAATTCAAAATAAATTAAAATGAAGAAATTATACTTAATGCGTCATGCCGAAGCATCTTCTATCATTACTGATGATTTCAGCAGGGTACTAAGTAATAAAGGAAAAGAACAGGCTATAGAAGCGGCAAAATTTATTTCCACTTATTGCAACATTGAATTAATATTATGCTCGACTTCGATAAGAACTGTAGAAACCTGTTCGTATATTTTAGAATCCAATACAAATGTTAAGGTAGAATATTTGGAGAAAATTTATTCAGGATCTACTGCTGATATTTTAGAAATAATTGTTCATATGATAGACAGTGATTTATCAGAAGCGTTAGTGATTGGACATAATCCCACAATTTTCTCTTTAGTTACAGAGTTATGTAACAAAAAATGCGATAGATATTGTGAACTAATAGGATCTTATATGCACGAGGCAAGGATTATAGGATTAGAATATGAGACGGAATATTGGCCAAATAGATTGATAAATAATGGATATATTTAATCCACATCTAATACTTGACCTTTAACACAGTATCAGTGCCTAAATGTATCAAAAAAGACATTTTCTTTCATAAACGTTGTGTTTTTTCATCTTTTAATTAATGGAACAGAATAATATGTTATAATGAAAAAAAATTCTAATTTTATGTCAAAAATATTAGAAAGCTCTACAGATCAGGCAAGCTCTTCTTCACTGGAAAAAGATAACCAGGAAAAAGCGCATTATGCCAATATGACCGGCCTTATTACATCTCTGATCAAAAGTATTTCTTACGCTTCGTCTAGAGAGGAACTTGCCTACATTGTTAGAATAACAAGGGACTTCATACATGATTATGCTCCCAATAACAAGCAGCTTATATCATCTCTTAATGACAAGTCTGACAGAGAAGAAATGAAGCTTTCAGAAGAAGATCACGTTCCATTTGATAAAAAACATGCTATCAGTACAAAAAGTGACCATGATCTTTATACATGTTTGTTAGGGGCTAAAGAAATAAATCTTTCTTCGCTTTCACTAAAAGAAGCTATCGAGGCAGAACAAAAGAAGGAAAAATCGATAGATGAAGAAAAATCTAAATTTAAGCCCGAATCAATATTGTCTCTAGGTAGATTACTTCATAAGTCACGTGTTTTGCAGGGGACAGAGCAAGATAGAGCAATGAAAAAAGTATCTCAATTTAAGGTAAAATTAATTTTAGATAAATCTGGTAAACTTGTTCCAGAAGATAAAACATTAAGAATGGCAGACGATCTTTCAAGACACCAGCTTGAGGAGCTTGAGATACATAAATTACTTCTAGAACAATCAATTTTATTAGATGCACAAGCTGTTACATCAGATAAAGAAGAAATTGCAAAAGATATAAAGAGTATTGCGGAAAAAAATGCAGCATAGTTTTCATACTGTATCAGATGACAAGCTTACTCCACCAAGCGGAGCAATAAATAAGGAATTTCAGGAGCAAAAAAAGATAAAAGATTCGCAAGAAACAGAAAAAAATCCATGGGTTAGGTCAATTCAGAGCGAGATACACGATCCTCACAGACATGATCAATGAAAGACGATATTTTTAAAGCTAAATCTCCAAGCTATTCGGCATGGGTGAGCGCATCTGCAGGAACTGGAAAAACCAAAATCCTTACAGATAGAGTGCTAAATTTACTGCTTGAAGGAATTAACCCGGAATCTATACTGTGTTTGACTTTCACCAAAGCTGCACGTGGAGAAATGTTTTCCCGGATAAATCATTCTCTTTATCGCTGGTCGAAACTTTCAGAAGATGAGGTTAAAAAAGAATTAGAAGAAAAATTTGGGGAAGTGTCAAGTAGTAAAAAAACTAAAAAAGGCGCAAGAACTTTATTCTGAATATATTATTTCCAATAAAAAAATTAAAATCTATACTATACATG
>Ga0206846_1010_pt1 | contig 40591 bp, 32 predicted proteins | sample Alteio_BWOrgCont_20_FD_152878 | JGI IMG/M metagenome (GOLD analysis project Ga0206846, IMG submission 152878) | Enriched cells from forest soil in Barre Woods Harvard Forest LTER site, Petersham, Massachusetts, United States -... | ecosystem: Environmental > Terrestrial > Soil > Temperate forest >... | reverse complement strand
GACCCTTCACGGCGTGACCAAGACGGTGGCGTTTGACGTGAACGACCTCACGGCGCCGGCGAAAGATCCTTGGGGAAATATTCGCATCGGGCTCGAGGCGACGGCCAAGATCAACCGCAAGGATTTCGGTTTGGTCTGGAATGCGGCGCTCGAGACGGGGGGAGTTTTAGTGGGAGATGAAGTGCAGATCACGTTGGATGCGGAATTTGTGAAGGGGTAAGAAGAGGGCCCTTCGAAATCGGGCGTCGTAGGTTTGGCGACAGTGGCTGTGTCGCATCTACGGCGCTCTTATTTTTTGCGGCGGCGAATACGGGCGCAAAGCAACTGCGCCCGCCGAAGGCTGCTACGAAAGCAACTGCGCCGGTGAGAAAAAACGCGCCGGAAGTCTCGCAAAAGTCGCCGAAACCACTGCAGATTTCTGAGCGCGGAAAAAACCGCGGTTCGGGATGACCATATTGGGAGTGTGCGCCGATGAGCACACTCCGACGCGAAGTTACGCTTGTAAACGATAGCCTTACGGGGCCGAGGATTCTAGTTGGCGGGCGAGCATGACGACGAGGCGGGCGACTTCTTCGGGCTGCATAGCCGTACTATCAACGAGAACGGCGTCGGGCGCCTGACGGAGCGGTGAGGTCGAGCGTTCGCGGTCGCGTTGATCGCGCTGATGAATTTCATCGAGCGTACGCGCGAGGTCGATGGAATCGCCCTTTTGCTGATGTTCGCGCCAACGGCGTTCGGCGCGAATTTCAGGCGAGGCCGTAAGAAAAATCTTCAACTGCGCATCGGGAAAAACAACGGTTCCGATGTCGCGCCCTTCCATAACAACTCCACCACTGTGACCGGCGCGGCGCTGTTCGGCGACAAGCACGCGGCGCACACCTGCATTCACGGCAACCTTTGAGGCGGCCTGAGCGACTTCGGGAGTGCGAATCGCGGCGGTGATGTCCTCGCCATCGAGAATGACTTTCTGCGAGCCGTCGATCGCTTTCAAGTCAATGCGCGAACTTTCCGCTAGATTGACGAGCGAATCGTCATCGGAAATATTAGTGCGGGCGGCTTTGAGCGCGACGGCGCGGTACATGGCGCCCGTGTCGATGTAGAGATAGCCGAGCATTTCTGCGACACGGCGCGCGAGCGTGGATTTACCGGAGCCGACGGGACCGTCGATGGCGATGATCAGTCTGTGCATGAGCGCTGGATAGGATAGCAAACCTTTCTTGCGGGCGAGCGCCGATGCGCTCGCTGGGCGCGATCAAAGATGTCGAAAGCGTGTGCGCGACGGGCGTATATTGCTGCTGGCTGATGGGGGAGCCTCGCTATTCACCTGCTAAAACGTTTTGCTCGAATGGCAATGTTGGTGGTGTGCGTGTTGGGCGCGGCGAAAGCGCTATCTGCCTCGCCGGCAGGGAATCGTTACGTTGCCGCGAACGAGGTGAAATGGACCTCGCTGGGCACGAACGAAAACGATTCGATGCCGATCGGGAACGGCGATTTGGCAGCGAATGTCTGGACCGAAAAAAACGGCGACATTGTGTTGCTGGTAGCCAAGGCTGACGCCTGGACCGAGATGGGGAAGTTGGTGAAGGTCGGGCGAGTGCGGATTCAACTGAGCCCGAATCCGTTTGTGAACGCGACGGATCTGGCGCAGACCCTGCACCTAGAGGACGGCAAGATCGCGATTCAAAGCGGCCTGAATGAGGTCGAGATTTGGGCGGATGCCAATCGGCCGGTGATTCACATTGGCGGAAAATTCACGCAGTCCACAACTGTGCAGGCGAAGCTGGAGCTTTGGCGCACGGCGCATCCCTATGACGTGCCGTCGCCGGACAAAGGCGGACTGTTTGAATTCGGCACACATTCGGTGCCGATAGACTTCGAAGCGGACACGGTGATGCCGGCGGACGGCAATCAGATCACTTGGTATCACTACAACCAGGCGAGCGTGTATCCGCTGGTGCTGCGGCAGGAGCATCTGGAGTCGCTCATCGGCAAATATCCCGATCCGTTTTTGCATCGGTGTTTTGGCGCGGCGCTCACGGGACGGGATTTCAAGAGCCTACAGGACCGAACGATCGCATCGACCGCGCGACATGCATTCGGGCTGGATCTGGTTGCGTTGACAACGCCCCAGGCCGATTCGGCGCAGACATGGCGGAGCAATCTCGATGCGCTGGTGAAAAGGATCGAGGCGACTTCGCCGGCTGTGTTGCAATCGGCGCACGAAAAATGGTGGACCGACTTCTGGGATCGAAGCTGGATTCACGTGACCGGTACGCCGGACGCAGACAAGGTGTCGCAAGGTTTCGCGATGCAGCGATACATGATGGCGACTTCGTCGCGCGGCGCATTTCCCGTGAAATTCAACGGCGGACTCTTCACGGTGGGGCACGACCTGGCATCGGACGCGACGGCGGATGCGAACAATCATGATCCCGACTTTCGCAAATGGGGCGACAACTATTGGAACCAAAATAATCGGCTGCTTTACTGGCCGCTTGTCGCAACGGGTGATTTCGATCTAATGAAGCCGTGGTTCGACATGTATTTGAACTCGGTGCCGCTGGCGAAGGATCGGGTGGAGAGCTATTTTCATCACGCGGGGGCGGCGTTTATCGAGACAGAGTATTTCTTTGGGCTGACGAACCTCAGCGATTTTGGTTGGGACAATCCGACGACGGAAGTGCAGAGCCGCTACATGCGTTATCACGTGCAGGGCGCGTTGGAAGTGATCGGGCAGATGCTGGACGAATACGACGTGACGCAGGATAAGAATTTTGCGCGGAGCCAGCTCGTGCCATTTGCCGATGCGATTGCGACGTACTACGACTTGCAATGGCCGCGCGGCGTCGACGGAAAGATCCATATGGCGCCGGTGCAGTCGATCGAGACCTATCAACTGACGGCGGTGAATCCGACCCCGGATATCGCCGGCCTGAAAGATGTGTTGCCGAGGATGATTGCGTTGCCCGCAGATGTGACGACTGCCCAGCAGCTCGCGGCGTGGAGTAAGACACTCGCCGATCTTCCGGCGATTGCAGTGGGAAAAACGGCAGGAGGGAAATTGCCGCCGTCGGGCAAGGGCGATCCGGACGGAACGCCGACGATTTTGCCGGCCGAGGAATACGACAAGTCGAGCAATTCGGAAAATCCCGAGCTCTACGCCGTGTTCCCATACCGAATTTACGGCGTGGGAAAACCGGATTTGGAGTTGGCGAGAAATACCTTTGCTGCGCGGAAATTTCCGCAGGACACGTGTTGGGGGCAGGATGGCCCGGAGGGCGCGATTCTCGGGCTGACGGATGTGGCGAAGAAAGCGGCCAGGGACGAATTCACCGACTATGGCGAGCAGAGATTTCAATGGTTCTGGAAAGCGGGACACGATTGGATTCCGGATTTGGATAATGGCGGTGCGGGGATGACGACGCTGGAACAAATGATTATGCAGACAGATGGGAGCCGCATTCAATTGACGCCGGCGTGGCCGAAAGATTGGACGGCAGATTTCAAGTTGCACGCGCCGAATCAGACCGTGGTGGAAGGCCACGTGGAGAACGGGAAAGTGACGAAGTTGCACGTGACGCCCGCAGCGCGCGCGAAGGATGTGGTGATTGTACCCGTGACGGCAAATTAGGAATTGGAGTTATCCGCAAAAAAAGAAAGCCTTCGAGCGAAGGGAAATTCCTGCGCTCGAAGGCTCCAATGGGGTGCGCCTCAAAGTTCGCCGGTGTTAGCGGGCGAAGAGGCCGATTTGGTGAAGAAGCGGAGTGGCCACTTCCGGAACCGGCACGTCGCCATGGAGAATTTGGTTGCGCGTCACCGACTCGCCGTACATGGCTCTGTCGCCACTGTTATCGGCCTTCACGACTGCGCCCTGAAGGCTGACGCCCGCAAAGATGCCCTTGGCGCGGGAGTAGGAAAGGATTTCGGCCTGGAGCTTGAGGTCGGTGTCGGCATCAGCAGTGCGGCCAACGGGGCCGGCCGCGACGGATGCGTCACCGCCAAGCTTGAATTGGTCGCTGAGAAGGCTGTGCAGCGCGTGATCGTTCATGAAAACCATGACCAGGTCGGTGGAGGAGCCGCCGATCTGATAACCAACGCTGCCGCCGTCAATGGCGAGGAAAAGCGGAGCTGTCCAGCCTCCATTCTCCTTGCGGCAGGTAGCGAGTCCGCGGCCGTAGTTACCGCCAAACACGAACGCAAATTTCACGTCGCCAGGAATGATGGCGATGCACTTGGCGTGATTCAAAACTCCGCCGGGAATGCCCTGATCGGGCGCGTTCATGATTTCGTTGAATACATCTGTGGAGTGGTGGATGCGGGAGACGTCGTCGTCGCGATCGGATGCGACGGCTACGAGGGTCCCAAAAAGAATCAAAACGGAAAAAACGACGAATTTCTTAAACATGTGCCTCTCCTCCTCGGAGCGTGGTTTGCGATCGGGTGCGAATGTGCAGTCGCGATTTTTCGAGTTTTCAAGGCCGGACGCGAGGTCCGGATCATTGCGCGACGTTGGTGACTGCCTTTAGAACGCTCCTGCGAGCGGGATGCTCTGCCAAGCGGGTTCGCGCAAATCTAGTCTCGGAAAAACGACCGTAAGCCTCAATACATGCTCTCCCGTATTTCCGGGTGAGAGCGACCCTTGCAGGAAACCATGCAGGCCGTTTGCAATGCGCCGTGACGATTTGCGACTGCTCGCAACTTCATACGGTGCGTGGGTCACGCGGTTGTCATGTGGGCGGCAAGGGCGCAAAGTAGCGATCAACCCCATCCTGTACAATGGGCATCGTAACTTCTTATGCCGATTCAGGTTCGATCGCGGCGAAAGTCTGTTTGGCCGATTGCGGCTGTCTGGGCCATCTTCTGCGTTGCCGTGGTGTGCGCCTCTCCGCAAACTCCTGCTCCCACAGGCGGTGCGGCAAACTCGTCTGCGAGCGCGCCGCTCGCGATGAAGCCAGATGCGAAGAAGGCGAAAGAGGCATTTGCTGAAGGACAGGCCGCCGAAGCCAAGCAGGATTGGTCGAGCGCTTTTGAGAATTACGACCGGGCGACCGAATACGCGCCGAGCAACAAAACGTACGCGGTGAAGCGCGAAAACGCCAAGGCAACGCTCGTACAAACGCATGTGGATGCCGCAGAAAAGGACGCCGTCGCAGGCAAGCTCGATGACGCGCGGCGCGAACTGCTGATCGCGAAGGACCTCGACCCGACCAACACTGTCATCCGCGACCGCCTGGCGGAATTTCTTGTGGCGCTGCAACCGGCAAAGCCGACCGCACCGCAGCTGCTGGGCGAGCCGCTGCTCGACTACAGGAAGGGAACGCAGAACATCAACTATCGCGGCGATACCCGCGGGGCGTACGACGCCATCGCGCGGCAGTTTGGCGTGGAGGATTCGTTCGACCCGGATATGAATTCGCGGCCGGTGACGATTGCGCTGAACGACGTGGACTTTGTGTCGGCGATGCGCGTAGTGGGGCAGGTCAGTGGGACGTTCTGGCGGCCGCTGACCACACGAATGTTCTTTGTGACGAGCGACACACCGCAAAAGCGGCGGGACATTGGTGAATCGGCGGTGCGGACAATCTTGCTGCCCACGTCGGAATCGCCGGACCAGATGACGGAAACGCTGCGCGTGACTCGCGACATCACAGGCATCACACGGGCGAGTCTGGACGCGGCGGCGCACACGATCACTCTGCGGGCGTCGCCGCAGGCGATTGCGGTGGCGTCGAACGTGATCGATGGAATGCAGGAACCGCTTGGGGAGCTTGTGCTCGAAGTGGAAGTTCTCGAAGTGGACAAGAATTATGCGCGGCAACTTGGGGTGACGCCGCCGCAGAAAGCGCAAGCGTATTCGATTAGTCCGCAAGAGTTGCAGCAGGCGAGCCAGTCGTCCGCGAACCTGGTGAGCATCATCAGCCAAATTTTTGGATTGCCGACCTCGCTTTCCGGACTTTCGCCCACGCAGATTGCAGGACTGCTCGCTTCCGGAAACTTGGGAGCGGGAACGTTGATTCCGCCGCTGGTGGCGTTTGGCGGAGGAGAAAGCACGTTTCTGGCGACGCTGCCGGGCGCGACGGCCAATTTCTCCACGATGCTGTCGTTGGTGAAGCATGGGACGCGGATGTTTGTGCGGGCCGAGGATGGGCAGCCTGCGACAATTTTCTTTGGCGAACATTTTCCGGTGTCGCTAGCGAATTATTCGTCGAGCCTGGGAGGAACTTCGATTCCGGGCGTTTCCTCGTCGGATTTTCCGACGACGAACTACAACGTGGGGACTGCACCGCAGTTTGTGACTTCGGCCGTGCTGCGGAACGCGAGCGCGATCAACGATCTGATCGTAGCGAATGAAGCCAACGGGAATGTCGGAGTGCTGCTCGGCAATGGCGTAACCGACGGCGATGGCACGTTTGCTACGCAAGTGACGTACGGAACCGATCCGGCGAATGCGAATTCCGAGCCAGTATGGATTACGACGGCCGATTTCAATGGCGACGGACACCCGGATATGGTCGTGGCGAACAAGGCCTCGAACAACGTCGCCGTGCTGCTGCAGAATTCGGCGGGCGACGGGACGTTTCAGCCGGCGACAACTTTTGCCACGGGCACCGCGCCGGTTTCCGTGGTCGCGGCGGCGTTTCACAGCAGCACGAGTTCTAATCTGGATTTAGCTGTGGCGAATCAGGGCGACAACTCGATCTCGATTTTTCAAGGCAACGGCAATGGCACGTTTGCGACCCCTTCGACGCTGTTGCAACTGCCAAATGGGTACGCGCCGGCGGGAATGGTGGCGACAGACGTAAATGCCGATGGGTTCGCGGATCTGATTGTGGCGGACCAGGGGAACAATTCGGTTTCGGTTTTTCTCGGCAATGGGGATGGGACATTCCAGAACAGAACGGATTATGCCACCGGACAAGCGCCTGTTTTCGTTGCGGTGGGGGATTTGAACGCGGACGGGCTGGTTGATTTGGCGATCGTGAACAACGGGGTCGCGACGACGACGAATTCGGGTGATTCCGTGACGATTTTGCTGGGGCAGAAAAATTCGACGACGGGCATCGCAACGGGGACGTTCGCGCCGGGAACAACGCGAGATTTTCCGGCAGGGAATGCCCCGACGTCGCTTGTGATCGCGGACGTCAACGTGGACGGACTGCCTGACCTGGTGGTGACCGATGGAAACACGATCGCGACCGGCGCAACGGGGGACAACGCGATTTCCGTGCTCATCGGCGGAGGCGATGGGACGTTCAGCTCGAATTTTGAATTGGCGGTCGGAACCAATCCGCAATCACTGGTGACTGAAGATTTCAACGACGATGCCAAGCCCGACATCGCGACCGCGAACTCCGGATCGAACAATGTGACAGTGATTCTGAATTCGTCGTCCGTCTTCAATGGTAACGGGTCGAATAGTTCGACCTCAACCCCCTATCCGAGCGTGGATTACATCGATCTTGGACTGAAGCTGAAAGCAACGCCGCGCATTCACAAGGATGACGTGACGCTAGCGCTCGAATTGACGATGAACAGTCTTTCGACGCAGAGCTTCAACACCATTCCAGCGCTGAACAACGAAAGCATTAAGCATACGGTGCGCCTGAAGCAGGATCAGACGAGCATGGTGGCGAGCTTTATTTCGCCACAGCATTCGAACAACCTAAACGGTACGCCCGGCCTCGGCGATCTGCCCGGTCTGCAGTGGCTCTCGCAGGACCAGAACGTGACAAACCAAGATACGGAAATTATCGTGCTGGTGACGCCAAGGATGGTTCGTTACGCGGACCGGGAAGATCGAGTGGTCTATGCGGGGCAAGGTGCGCTGGAAGGGGCGGGCGCAGCCGCGCCACCTCCGGCGGTGGCCGCGCCCACGGCGCCCGATCAAGGCGCTGTGCCTTTACAGGGCGAGAATCCTCCGCCGGCTGCGGCGCCTGGTCAACTGACTCCGGAACAACAAGGAGCGCCTTTGAATGCGCCATTGCCGGGACAGAACCCGGGCCAAGCGGGGCAGCAGAATCCGCAAAGCGCGCTGCCGCCCAATGGACAACCGCAGACGCCTGATCAAAATCCGAGTCCGACTCCGACTCAGAACCCAAATCAGGGGCAGCCGGCCACGCCGGATCAGTCGCAGCAGAACAATGCGCAGCCGCAAAATCTTCCGGCACAAAATCCCCCGGACCAGCAAAATTCACCGAATAACCAGAATCCGCAGCCGACACCGCAGAATGTGCCGGGACCGACGGTCGAATAACCAGACCGCGGTAGATCGCGCTGTCCGGAATCAACCTGGACCTAAAGCAGGCAAGTCACTATAAGGTAGCTGCGGATCCTTCCCCGCGAAAAAAGAGCGCGGTTCCCTTTGTTCCTCAGGACAAGCGGGATAACAAGCGTGGCGTTGAGTTCTAGCGAGCCTCGAGCTGACGGATGGAGTTGGCGACTGAGGGAGCGCTCCAATCCGCGCCGCCTATTTGGGTTTCGGCGACCGAGCCATCTTTCGCAAAGATGAATGTGGTGGGGTATTGATTGAACTCCATTGGCTTGGGAATCGCAGAGTCTTCTACCGTGTAGAACGGCAGCGTGTAGCGACCATACTTCGCGTAGAGGCGCACGCGCTTTGGAGTGTCGAGGCGCGAAGCAATTAAAAATACGACCGATGGATCGTCAGCGAATTGATTATAGAGAGTTTGGATCGAAGGCATTTCGGCGATGCAGCGGATGCACCATGTCCCCCAGAGATTGACGAAGATGACTTTGCCCTTGAGGTCAGCCAGGTGATGGGGCTGTCCATCGAGCGAGGCGTATTGGAAATTGTAGTCGGCGAATGGAATGGCTTGCGGCTGGGGTGCTGCGGCGATAGCAGGCGTGGTGAAGAATCGCTTCGCGACCATCTTTTCAAGAAGGCGGAGGGTGACCAAGCCTGCAATCGCAAGGGCAGCGATCGAAAGAAGAACTATGAAGGGCCAGCGACGCCAGTTGGGTCGTCCCATTTTCGCGACCTCCGATACAGCGCGAGGCGGCGATCAGAGCCGCCCTTAGAGAGAACGTGTATTGGGCCAGTTTTGTTCCCGGTGCGATGCTCCGGACTGCCGAACGCCATCTACGGCACTTAGGCGACGTGTGGATCCATCCGGTCTTCAATGACTACGTCGCCGAGGCTCCTCGCGTAATGGGTGAAATTTCTCCAGATGGGACGCAATTCGGTCGGTTTAGGATAACTTTCAGGCAGATTGCCGATGCCGTGAGTTTTGATTCCGTCCCAGCGCCAGTTTGAAAGAAACAGCATGTGCGTGGGCACGGTGGGATGGCCGCACCAATTGAACGTAACTTTCCCTTTTCCCCAGGGAACCGTTGCCAGCCCGGGGTGAAAAGCTTCGAACAGATCTATCGCCTCGAGGTCGGTGTCCGTCTTTCTACCGGCGTTAGGGTCGAAAACCTGGAAGTAATACACGTCGCGGCCCTCGAACAGGATTGTGCCGCCGAACTTTTTTACTCCCCAGCGAATGATTCGCGACATTTCCTTTGTGGCGGTTAGGCCATCGTATTTTTGCGTCGCCGGGGTACCTGCGTCCCAGCCTTCGATTTGTGTCTTGAAGGTCTCCATGTACTCATCGCGACCGGATTTCTCTGGACGGAAATTACCGTTGAATTCCATGGCGTAGTGGATGAACTCGGCGATCACAAGATCGCGCTTTTTATAAATATCATTGCCTGCCTGGCCGTAGTACATATCCATCATTTGGCATCCCTGAGCGAGGTACGTTTTCGCGCGCTGGCCAGGGTCGAAAAGATTGAGGTTACGGTCGATGATGCGGGTTCTGCTCGCAGCAGCACCGCCTCCGTTTGCGCCTTTTTGGTCCTGGGCCGGCTTTTTGCCGGCCCAAATTTTCGCGGCTTTGACGATGGAGCTGCCGAATCCGCTGGTGCCATAGGCAAAGGTTGTCGGTTTGAAGGCAAAAACCAGTTTGGCTTCGCCTACTTTGTTCATAGCGTTGAGTAATGGTTGCTCGCCACGCGGCATCTGAAACCTCCGGTCAGTTCTCTCTGGATTGCGCCAGACAGTTTACGACAAGCAGAGCTGTGTGGTTCCACCAACAACCGATTGAGTTAAGCAGCAAGTAACGTCTGTCAGAGGAGCGAGCGCAGGATTTCGGGCAAAGTGAAGGCAAAAACGACGGCGCAGAAGATATAGCTGACCAGAGCGGCCGCGCCCACAGGGATCGCGGCGATCACGAATGAATCGCGGCGACCTCGGCAGGTGGAAAGCAGCAGCGTGAGCGAGCGCGCCTCCATCCACATCGCGAGCGGCATGAAAAAGAGAACCGGCCAAATGGTGGCGAAGCCTCGGAAGCCGAACTCGGCGGCACGGAGGACCGGCAACATGGCAATTATGGGAGCAATGGCGAAAGTGACGGCCTGGAGCTGCGTTCTCGAACGGACGCTCATGAGGGCATAGTACCAGTACTCATTTATGTGTACGCATGACTACGTAAGGAGTGTATCCGTATTAGCCATAGGTGCTTTGGACACATAGGGTTAGGCGCTAAGCTGAGCAACCGGATTAGAGGTGAAAGTGGTCATTGGGCAAAGGGCCTTATTGAAATTGTAGGGCTTACGGCGCGCTGGAGCTGTGCCTGACACACAGCTAAAACAACGACCCAGAACTTCCGAGACAGCCATGGTCGGAGGTCGGTCTCTGTCAGTACAGGTCTCGGGGAGATGATAAAGACCACGGCGGCCTGAAAGCGGAGTGGAAGTCGCATTTTCTGTGAGAAAAGAGTCGAATCACGATTTTTGAGGCGAGATGCAGGGATTGATGTATGCTCTGTGCGGCGCTTCCTCCGCGCCAACTGCTGCGCCAGCGGCAACCCTCTCCGTTAGAGGGTAAATGAGAGAGAACGCACCGGCGTCTCCGGCCGCGAACTTTCCTTCTCACCCAAGGCGATTCAGAGACTTCGCAACGGGTCTAACTATTTGCGGACTGTTACGCGTCCGCCCGAAATTTAGGAGGAATCCATGAAGAGATTTGCAGGTTTGCTTGCGGCGCTAGTCGCCTTTGCGCTGACGCTGACGCCGGCCGCCCATGCGCAGTCGACGACAACAGAATTGATCCCGGGAACGCAGGTGCGGCTCACGATGGTGGATGGACTGAGCACGAGTGTGGCGCACGACGGCGATCCGTTTACGGCGGTGGTGGCAGAGCCGGTGTTTGCGGGCAACACGATAATTCTCCCGGCGGGCGCGAAGGTTCACGGAAACGTGAGCCACGTGGACCGGCCGAAGTTTTTCTCAATGTTCCGCGGCGGAGCGGCGATGAACATCAACTTTACATCGGTGGAAGTCGCGAGCCGCATTTTCCCGGCTAGGATGAGCATTCTCGCGCTTTACAGCGGTACGACCGATGCGAGCAAGCAGCGCAAAGACCTGAAGACGGTGGAAGGCGTAGTGGTCGAGCCGAATCGCGACGTCAAGAGCGTGGTTGAAGATGTGACGATCGGAACGGCCGGCGGTTCACTGGTCGGCGTAATTTTCAGCCGTGTGGCGCGCGGAACCGTGCTCGGATTGATTGGCGGCGGCGCGTATGTGGTGGCGAAGAAGGGCAAGGATGTGGAACTGCCGGCCGAGACGGGAATTCTGGTCCGGATGGACACGACCGTGTCGCTGCCGTCATCGTTGATTCACAGCGCGACGTCGAACGGCGCGGAGTAAACGGCGGCAAGTAGCAAGGGCGTTGACGGGCGGCGAGCCGCTGCCCTTACCGCTTCGCTTGAGGAAGCGGTAAGGGCTGGTGTGGCCGATGCCGAGCATGGGAGGAAATGCTGTACGAGAATCAGAAAATCTTCGGCACTTTGGCTAAGCCAGGGACGCGAAGTTCGATGTTGCTGAGTCGGTAGAAAGATCCTCGCGAAAACGGCGTGCGTTGACCTCTTGGCGAAGATCTATTCATTGCTGCGGGCGAACGAATGTCGATTTCTTGACATCTGACGAGCTGACGCGGTGAATCTCGCGGTTCTGAATCACACCCACAAGCTTGGCCTGCCTCGGCAAGGAAGTCTCGCCAATTTCATCGAGAAACACCGTCCCCCGTTCGCGTATTCAAACAGGCCGGGGCGCGTGTCCGTGTGCGTGGATTTCCCTCAGCGGCGGCGGCTCGCAAATGAAACGGTCCCGCGGAGCCCGCGGAGGAGGATTATTTGATTTTGGGACCTGATTTGTTATGATTTTGGGGCTGCTTCACGGCAGCGCTTATCCAGAGTGGCTGAGGGGACAGGCCCTAGGAAGCCACAGCAACCTGGCGCAGATGCCAAGGTGCTAATTCCTGCCCAGTGGGGAGAGATAAGATCCTCAACGGACCGTGTCCCGGCCCATTGAAGATTCAACTCCCAAACTGAAGTCGAAGACGGCTCGACGATCTGCCATGTAGTTTTTGGTGGACGTATGGCTTGTCTATCTCGGTGCGCTTTGCGCCGGCGAACGCTTTGTTCATTGCATGTTTTGTACGCATGCAGAACGAACGGAGCGCGCCGACGCAGCGGCCACAAGGGGAGTGATCCATATGAAGTTTGCTACAAAGACGATTCACGCAGGGCAGCCCTCCGAGCCGGAGACCGGTGCGCTGGTGGCGCCGATTTTCCAAACATCGACCTACGAGCAGGAAGCGCCGGGTCAGGACAAAGGCTTCAGCTACTCGCGTACGAACAATCCGACGCGGCAACGGCTTGAGGCCGTATTAGCAGAACTCGAGAACGTTCCATTCGCGGCGACGTTTGCGTCGGGACTCGCGGCAGAGAATGCGATCTTGCAGGCCTATCTGCGGCCGGGCGACGAGATCGTGATTCCGCGCGACGTCTACGGCGGGACGTACCGGATTCTCAACAAGGTGTTTCAGCCGATCGGCGTGAAGGTGCATCAGATCGAGACCGAAGATCTGAAGCTCGTCGACGCGACGGTGAACAACAAGACGCGGCTCGTGTGGATCGAGAGCCCAACGAATCCGCGGTTGCAAATCAACGACATTGCGGAGATCGCGAAGATCGCACATTCGCGCGGCGCACTGGTGGTGGTTGACAACACGTTTGCGACGCCATATTTTCAGCAGCCGTTTGAACTGGGCGCGGACATCGTGGTACACAGCGTGACGAAGTATATCGCCGGGCACTCGGATGTGATTCAGGGCGCGGCGTTGGCCAAGGATGCGGCGATCTTCGAGCCAATCAAATTCCTGCAAAACGCGACCGGCGCGGTGCCTTCGCCGTTTGATTGCTGGCTCACGATGCGCGGGATGAAGACGCTGGAACTGAGAATGAAGCGGCATGAAGAAAATGCGGCGGCGATTGCCAAGGCGCTGAGCACCAACAGTCTGGTGCGGCGCGTTTATTATCCTGGGCTGACGACGCATCCAGGCCACGAGATTGCGAAGAAACAGATGAGCGGTTTCGGCGGCATGGTTTCGTGTGAGCTGGATGGGACGATTGACGAGGTCGTGTCGTTCGTTTCGTCGCGTCGGTATTTCACGCTGGGCGAGAGCCTTGGCGGCGTGAAGGCGCTGATTTGCCATCCCGCGACAATGACGCATGCTTCGATTCCGGCGGAAGCACGAGCGGAACTCGGGCTTTCGGACACGCTGATTCGGCTGTCACCGGGTTGCGAGAGTGCGCAGGACCTGGTGGATGATTTGACCGAAGGTTTGGCCGAGCTCGAAGCGGCGCGTAGCTCGCCGCGTGGCGTTACGGCGGGCGCGCGGTAGGCGGTAAAAATTCGATTTGCAGGAAGGGCCATTTCGATCGTTGGAATGGCCTTTTTTGTTTTCCATGAGACGCGAGGACTCGGGGCTTGACTTCAATCAGGCCACATTTCAATATCTCCGCCATGCGGGATTTTCGTTGGCAAGGGGGATGACAGTGGCGACAATGCTTCAAGGTCATCTCGGCGCAATCCTTCGACTTTGTTTGGTTTCTCTTGCCTCATTCTTTTTGCTGGCGTCGGTTGCGCCCGCTTCTGCGCAGGGACATCCTCCTTTAGCAATTGGTGCTGCCGCGCCAGATTTCAATCTGCCCGGCGTCGACGGAAAAAATCACAAGCTAGCAGATTATTCAAAGGCCAAGGTGCTTGTGATCGTGATGCAATCCGATCATGCACCCGAATCGCAGCTCTACGAGGCTCGCATTCGCAAGATCTTCCGGGACTACCGAGACAAAGGCGTGGCTGTGGTGGCGATTAGTCCCGACAATCCAGATGCCGTGCCGTTGAGCGAAATGGCGTACACCGACTTGGGCGATTCGCTCGACGACATGAAAGCTTCGGCCGAGTATAGGCACATCGACTGGCCGTATCTCTACGACGGAGACCAGCAGGTCGTGGCGACTGCGCTCGGCGCGAGTGCGATCCCCGAAATATTCATTTTCGACCAAGCTCGCAAGCTGCAGTATCGCGGGCGGATCGACGACAACCGAGACGAGTCACAAGTGAAATCACGAGACGCAAGAAACGTGATCGAGGCTCTGTTGGCTGGGCAGCCTGTGCCCGTCGGGTCGACCGAGGCGAGGGGCGTCGCGATTGCGTGGGCGTCGAACAGTGTGGAGACGAAGCAAGAGCTGGCCAGGATTGAGGCTGAACCGGTGAGCGTGGCGCTGGCGTCGAAAGAAGAACTGGGAAAACTAAGAACAAACACCACCGGCAAATATTTATTAATCAACTTCTGGGCGACGTGGTGCGGTCCTTGCGTGGGCGAATTCCCCGACTTGCAGCAGACGTTTCGTATGTACCGACAGCGCGATTTTGCCTTTGTGACTGTGTCTGAGAATGATCCCGACGAGAAAAAAGGCGTTTTGGAATTTTTGCAGAAAGAACACGCGACAGGGCCGAACCTGCTTTTCATCGATTCGGATGTCTACGCGATGCAGGCAGCGTTCGATCCGGCGACGCCGGGTGCGGTGCCGTTCACGCTGCTGCTTGCGCCGAACGGCGACGTTCTCTATCAACAGACGGGCGATCTGGATATTCAGAAAGTACGGCGTGCGATTCTGGCCAACCTGCCGGATACGGAGCAATATCCGGGCGAGCAGGCGTATTGGGCGAACAAAGCCAGTCAATAAGGAACGTTTGACACGCCTGCTTTTCCAGTCCTATAGTGCAGCCACGGCTTGACCCGCTTAGCGGAGGTGAACGACATGAATCGCTTCGACCTTCTGGCAAATTCAGCTCGCAAGAAACTTTTGAAGACGGCCGTATTTGGCGCAATTTGCCTACTTGCAACGTTCGCTTTCGCGTGGCGCGACGCGCTCGCGCAAGATGGCGCGCAGCCGCAGGCCGCGGCGCAGGCCCCTTCTACTGCGACGCAAGGTGCCACCCCCGCGCGAGGACGAGGGCGGGGGATTCAGGCTGATGCGGAGCATCCTATTTTGCCGATCGGTTCACCTGCGCCCGATTTCTCGCTGCCGGGCATCGACGACAAGGTGCACACCTTGAGCGAGTATGCGAACGCGAAAGTGCTTGCGATTGTGTTCGAATCGAATCACTGCCCGGTGTCGATCGCGTACGAAGAGCGAATTCGGCAACTCTACGAAGACTACAAACCCAAGGGCGTGCAGCTGGTCGCAATCAACCCCAACAACGCGTCGGCCGTGCGGCTGAACGAACTTGGTTATACGGATTCGACCGATTCAATGCCGGAAATGAAAACACGCGCGGCGCTGAGGCACATCGATTGGCCGTATCTGTATGACGGCGAGACGCAGACGACTGCGGCGAAGTTTGGTGCGGTGGCGACGCCGCACATTTTTATTTTCGATCAGGATCGCAAGCTGCGCTACGAAGGCCGCATCGATGATTCGACGGCGATTGCTAAGGTGAAGTCCAACGATGCCCGCAATGCAATCGACGCGATTCTTGCGGGACAAGCCGTGCCCGTGGCTTCGACCCCCGCGTTTGGCTGCACGACGAAATGGCTATCGAAGTCGACCGACGTGAAGCAGGAAGCGGACAAGATTGCGGCGGAGCCGGTGAACCTGACGATGGCGAGCGCCGAAGACATCAAGAAACTGCGCGCCAATACGACGGGAAAGAGCGTGATCGTCGAATTCTGGTCGCTCAAGTGTAAGGATTGCGAACAGACGTTCCACGACTACGAGACCACGTATCGCATGTATAGGCTACGGAAATTCGACATGGTCACCGTATCAACCGATAAGTTGAGCGAACAGGCCAAAGTGCTCGACTATCTGAAACAGGAACACGCGTCAGGCACAAACCTGCAATTCGGTTCGGCGGATACGAAAGCGCTGCAGGCCGCCGTCGGCCAGACGTGGAAGATCGATGCTCCCTTTGTGATGGTTCTAGGGCCGGATGGCAGCGTGGTCTATCAAAAAGCCGGCAAAGTGAATATCCTCGATGTGCGGCGGCATGTTCTGGCAAGCATTCCCAACGATGGGCCATGGTTCGGCGTGCAGGAATATTGGACCGGCGTAATCAACAGCCAGAATTAGAATAGATTGTTTTCTGAATCCGCCGCGGCGCACCCTGCGTTTGCGGCGGATTTCTTTTTGCGGTCCCTCCTTAGCCGATTTAAGGCAATGCGAATCACGCTTACGCTGCTAAAATTCTGCGCATGAACAAGGTGGGTTGGGGCGTGTTGGGGGTGGCGTCGATTGCGACGCGCAAGGTGATTCCTGCGATGCAGCGGGGCCGGTGGACCACGATTGCTGCCATTGCCTCGCGCGATCTTAAGCGAGCGCAAGACGCGGCATCGTCGCTCGGCATTCCCAAGGCATATGGCTCGTACGAAGAGCTTCTAGCGGATCCCGACATCGAAGCGATCTACAATCCCCTGCCGAACCATCTGCACGTTCCTTGGTCGATCAAAGCGGCAGAAGCAGGCAAGCACGTACTCTGCGAAAAGCCGCTGAGCTTGGACCTGGCCGAGGCCAAGACGCTGATTGCTGCTCGCGACCGCGCGAGGGTGAAGATCGGCGAGGCGTTCATGGTGCGGACGCATCCGCAATGGTTGCGCACGCGGGAACTAATCCGCGGAGGGCGCATCGGTGAGTTGCGGTCGATCTTGTGCCACTTCAGCTTTTACAATCGCGATCCGAAAAACGTCCGCAGCAAGCCAGAATGGGGCGGTGGGGCGCTGATGGATGTCGGCTGCTACCCGATCAATATTTCGCGATTCATTTTTGGCGAAGAGCCTACGCGCGTGAGCGGATTGATCGAGCGTGATCCGGAGTTCCAAATCGACCGGCTGACGTCCGCGATGCTGGATTTTCCTTCCGGGCAATCCGTCTTTACCTGCAGCATGCAGGAGACTTATTTCCAGCGCATGATTTTTGTGGGGACGAAAGGCCGGCTCGAAGTCGAGATTCCATTCAATGCGCCGAATGACCGGCCGTTGCGACTGATCGTCGACGACGGGCGCGATCTTTTCGGCACCGGCGCAACGATTGAGACCATTCCTACCTGCGATCAATACACCGTGCAGGGCGACGCCTTTTCGCGCGCGATCCGCGAGGGAGGGGAAGTGCCGGTGCCCCTCGAGGACGCGCTTCGCAACATGGCCGTGATCGATGCGGTGTTCCGCGCTGCCCGGTCTGGACGTTGGGAGACGCCGCAGGCCTGAATTTCCGTTTCACCCGCATTTTGCTATCGTGAAGGGTTCATAAAGAGGCCACGAAATATGGATATGCGTCACGATTGGACGCGCGACGAAATCAGGAACATTTTCAAGCTTCCGGTGCCGGAACTGATTTTTCGTGCGCAGACCATTCACCGGAAATTTCAACCGGCGGACCAGGTTCAGCTTTGCCGCCTGCTTTCGATCAAGACGGGTGCGTGCCCGGAGGACTGCGCGTATTGTCCGCAGAGCGCGCACTACGATACCGGAGTGGAGCGGCAGGATTTGATGAATCCAGCGGACGTATTGGCCGCGGCAGAGCGGGCGCATGCGGAAGGCGCGACACGATTTTGCATGGGAGCAGCGTGGCGACAGGTGCCGGAAGGAAAAGATTTTCAGAGAGTGCTCGAGATGGTGCGTGGCGTAGCGTCGCTGAATCTGGAAGTGTGTTGCACGTTGGGAATGTTGACAGAAAATCAGGCGGCCGAACTCAAAGAGGCCGGGCTGACGGCTTACAACCACAATCTCGATACGTCGCGGGAGTTTTATGGCGACATTATCACCACGCGCGTCTACGAGGATCGCCTGCGAACGATCGGGCACATTCGCAAGGCGGGAATCACGGTTTGCTGCGGTGGAATCGTGGGCATGGGCGAATCGGAAGAGGACCGCATCGGTCTGCTCGAGCAGCTGGCGAATCTCGATCCGCACCCTGAAAGCGTGCCGATTAACATGCTTGTACGCGCGAAAGGCACGCCATTGGAAGGTGCGGTCGAAGTGGACACGTTCAGCATGGTGCGCATGATTGCGACGGCGCGAATCATCATGCCGGCGTCGCGAGTGAGACTCGCCGCCGGACGCCAACAGATGTCGCGCGAGGCCGTGACGCTATGTTTTCTGGCCGGCGCGAATTCGATCTTCACCGGAGAGAAGCTTCTAACAACGCCGAATCCTTCGGCAAGCGCCGACCATCAACTGCTCGAGGAACTCGGCATGAGGGCGATGGAGAGTGTCTGAAGTGAGCAACCCGAAGCTGACGAGGCGTATTCGCATTGAGGATGAGTTGCATGCGCTTCGTGAGCGTTCGCAATTTCGCACGCTGGAAAATCCTACCGGTATCAATCTTTTTTCCAATGACTATCTCGGTTTGGCGCAGGACCCGCGCCTGAAAGAAGCGACCTTGCGGGCGGTGGCCGAAGTTCGATCTGTGGGTTCGACGGGATCCCGCCTTTTGTCCGGGAATTCTTCGGAATGGGAGGCCGTCGAATCTGACTTTGCGGACTTTGTCGGGACCGAGGCTGGTCTGTATTTCGGGTCGGGCTACGCGGCGAATGTAGGCTTGATCAGCGCTGTCGCTGGCCGGGGCGATCTGATTTTTTCTGACGCGCTGAATCACGCGAGCTTGATTGATGGCATCCGACTTTCCGGCGCGCCGAAAGTGATCTATCCCCATGCGGATTTGAACTACTTGGCAGCGGCACTTCGCGAGCATAGCGGACATACAGGCGCGAAGTTAATCGTCACGGAGAGCATTTTCAGCATGGAAGGGGATGTCGCGCCGATTGCGGAGCTCGTTGCCTTGGCGGACAAATATGACGCCGACCTGATCGTTGACGAAGCGCACGCGATCGGAGTTTATGGTCCGCAGGGGCGAGGAGTCTGCGCGTCGCTCGGAGTAGAGCACAAGATATTTGCGACCGTGCACACCTGCGGCAAAGCATTGGCGAGCGCTGGGGCGTTTGTGTGCGGATGGCGGCCGTTACGCGAATTTCTGATCAATCGCGCGCGAGCGTTCATCTTCAGCACGGCGATGCCCCCGTACTTTGCGGGGCAGATCCGCGCGGCGATGGAGCTAGCGCGCGACGCGAACGATCGGCGAGAACACCTGCGTGCGATTGGGAATGAACTGCGACGGAGATTGAGCGCGGCAGGGATCGATTGCGGTGCGAGCGCGGCGCAAATTGTGCCGATTTGCATCGGCGGGAATGAGGCAGCACTTCGTGTGGCAGCGGCGCTGCAAGATGCTGGATTTGCCGTTCGCGCGATTCGTCCGCCGACAGTTCCTGAAGGCACCTCGCGGATTCGGCTGTCGCTGACGGCTTCGCTGACGACCGACGATATTCAACGGCTCGCCCGCGCGACGGAGGCCGTACTCAAATCGATCACACTTTTTACCTCTCCGGTTCATGCCTAAAGGATTTTTCGTCACCGGTACGGACACCAACCTCGGCAAGACAGTTGTGTCGGCGACGTTGTGCGCTGCTCTCGATGCAACATATTGGAAGCCCATCCAGACCGGAACGCGGGAAGGGGCCGATCGCGTGACGGTGATGCGCATCGCAGAACGTCCGCGAGCACGAACGATTCCTGAAGTGTACAAATTCGCGCCAGCGGTTTCGCCTCATCTGGCAGCGCGACTCGCGGGCGTGCGGATCGATCTGCGAAAGATCGATCCGCCTAGAATCGACGAAAGTGAAATGTTGATCGCCGAAGGCGCTGGCGGCGTCTTGGTGCCGATCAACGAAAAGCAGCTGATGATCGATCTGATGGTGCGGCTGAAACTGCCGGTGCTTCTAGTTGCGCGAACGACACTGGGGACGATCAATCACACGCTGCTTTCTCTTGCCGTGCTGCGGTCAGCGCGACTCGATGTGCACGGCGTAATCATGGTCGGCAAGCCGAACGCGGACAATCGGAAGGCGATTGAGCGGTACGGGAAGGTGAAAGTGTTCGGCGTGCTCCCGCGGCTTGCCAAATTGAATCGGCGGGCCTTGGTGAAAGCGTTTCGCGCCAATTTCAAGCAGAGCGATTTCGTTTTATGATTGACGCGCTGAAAATCTGGCATCCGTTCACGCAAGAGGCGCTCGATCCTGCGCCGATGAAGATTGCGCGAGCGCAGGGCGCCTATCTTTACACGGCTGACGGCCATCGCCTGATCGACGCGATTTCTTCCTGGTGGGTGAACATTCACGGACATGGACATCCCGCGATCACCGAAGCGATCGCGACGCAGGCGCGGCAACTCGATCACGTGCTGCTGGCAGGATTCACGCACGACGCTGTAGAGACTCTCGTCACACGCTTGCGCAAGGTCGTACCACGCGGCCTGGATCACATCTTTTTTTCCGATGATGGCTCGACGGCGGTCGAAGTCGCCTTGAAAATTGCGGTGCAATATTGGCAGAACGTCGGCCAGCCAAAGAAGAAAGTGATCGTTGCGCTTGAGCACGCGTACCACGGAGACACCGTCGGCGCGATGTCGGTGGCTGCAGAGTCGGCTTTCTCCGAGCCCTTTCGCTCAATGCTTTTTCCGGTCGAACGAGTGCATGCTGCGTATTGCTATCGCTGCCCGGTGGGCAAGAAGCGCGCGGCATGCCAAATCGACTGCGTTGAGAAGCTCGCGTCTTTGCTGGAGCGCAAGGGGAGAGAGATCGCGGCTGTAATTGTTGAACCGCTGCTGCAGGGCGCGGGCGGCATGATGGTTCATCCGGTTGAGTTTCTGCAGAAAGTGCGCCAGCTGTGTGCGCAGCACAAAGTTCTGCTAATCGCAGATGAAGTGCTTACAGGGTTTGGACGATGCGGAAAGATGTTCGCGTGTGAGCTTGCTGGCGTCACGCCGGATCTAATGTGCCTGTCGAAAGGGCTGACGGCCGGAATGTTGCCCATGGGCGCGACGCTTTGCACAAGCGAAATTCACGATGCGTTTCGCAGCCAGGACCGTAGCCGCACGTTCTATCACGGGCATTCCTATACGGGAAACCCAATTGCCGCGGCAGCAGGTGCCGCCAGTTTGAAGGTGTTTGACGACGAGCCCGTTTTCGATCGGATCGATGCGATATCTAGGATTCATGAGCAGCGGCTGGCTGCGATTCGCAATCATCCTGCAGTGGGTGAGACACGTTCCATCGGAACCATGGCGGCGGTTGAACTTCGCGCCGATGACGGAGGTTATTTCTCGAAATTGCGACCGATACTGTACCGGTTTTTTATGGAGAAAGGTGTGCTGTTGCGGCCGCTCGGAAATGTGGTTTACGTGCTGCCTCCTTACGTGATTTCTCCTGCCGATTTGAACTTCGTGCACGACGTGGTTGCCGAATCGCTCGACCGTGTGGTGGCTTGATCGCCGGACTGGCATCCCGCTGAAATATATTGACAGGCGCGCCCGGTGCGAATACGCTTGCGCCACTCTCAGAGCATCCCGGGTATGTGTGTCGTGTTGCGGGTGGGGAGGCGGGAATGAGCCCCAAACGGAAGTTGCTTGTGCTAAAGGTCCGCGAAACGGACTTTGAGGCGTTGCTTCGCAAGACCTCAAAGTATTTGCGGAACCTGGAAGAAGTGCGAATAGCCGCGAGGCCTTTCGCTGTGCCGAAAAAGCGTTCCTCGGCAGCCTGAAGGTCCCCACGAAGGGAAATTCGCCCAACCAGCCCTTGGTCTGCCCCAATGCATGTCATTCGAAGCGTAACCGTTTAATTGAAAAAGGATTCTGCTGCGAGTCGCGAACAGGAAGCCTGCGAGGATTGGCTGGCGGACTTGGACTCGAACCAAGATTAATGGCTCCAAAGGCCACTGTGCTACCGATTGCACCATCCGCCAGCGGTGAATACATCATACCATTCGAACCAAATTTCGCTGTCGGCTCATTCTTCCATGCGACTGCAGGTCCAGCGGTTTCAAGACTTTCCAGGCCTACTGGATAGCCGCGCTCACATCTCAGGGAGCGGTTCGATTGTGGCGGTCCGTGTACAGGTACACCATGTAAAGGATGCGAATCGCACAAGTAGCACCTCTCTACGAGAGCGTCCCCCCGGCGCAGTACGGTGGAACCGAACGCGTAGTTTCCTGGCTGACTGAGGAACTGGTCGCGGCCGGACACGACGTAACACTTTTCGCGAGTGGAGGGTCGCGCACATCTGCGCGGCTGGTGCCCTGTTCGCCGAAATCGCTGCGGACAGATCCCGAGTGCCGCGATCCGCTCGCGTATCACATCCACGAAATCGAAGAAGTGGCGAGAGCGGCCTCGGAATTCGACGTGATCCATTTTCATGTCGACTACCTGCATTTTCCGGTGAGTCGTCGCGACAAACTCTGCCAGATTACGACCCTGCACGGGCGACTCGATATGCCCGATTTGGTGCCCGTATATCGCCAATTTCCCGACATGCCGGTGTGCTCGATTTCTCTCGCGCAGCGCAAGCCCCTCCCTTGGGTCAATTGGGTTGGCAACGTTTATCATGGACTACCTTTGAGGAGCTTCTCGCTGCAGCGGGAGCCGGGCAAGTATTTGGCGTTTTTGGCCAGAATTTCACCAGAGAAGAGGCCCGATCGCGCGATCGAGATCGCGACGCGAGCCGGAATTCCGTTGAAAATTGCGGCGAAGGTCGATGCTGCGGATAAAAAATACTTCGACCGTAAGATCAAGAAACTGTTGAAGAATCCGCTGGTGGAATTCATCGGAGAAATCGGAGACAAGGAAAAGCAAGCGTTCCTAGGAAACGCCAAGGCTTGCCTGATGCCGATCGATTGGCCGGAGCCTTTCGGATTGAACATGATCGAATCCATGGCCTGCGGAACGCCGACCATCGCGTTCCGGCATGGCTCAGTGCCTGAGATCGTGACCGATTCAGTGAGTGGATTTATTGTCGACAACGTTGACGAAGCGGTCGACGCGGTTTCGCGAATCGGAACCATATCGCGTGCGGGTTGCCGAGCGGCGTTTGAAAAGCGATTCACGTCTGATCGCATGGCCTCCGACTATCTACGACTTTACGAATCGCAAATCTGCAACGAAGCGGCGCGATCAGAAGTGAACGTGAATACCATGGCCTCCATCCCCGAAGGCATCGCATCTTAAAAAGCGAGGGCTTCATCGATGGAAGATGTCATTCAGATCGATTCGCAATTTTATCTTCTGGCTACATCCAGCTTTGCGGATGACCGCAGCCGCGTTCTGAAATACGGGCAAACATTCGGTGTCTTTAGCCGGTTTGGAGACATTGAATCGATTGGATTGGGTGAGCAGGGCATTTTTCACGAAGGCACGCGCTATCTCTCGCGGTTCGCGGTAAAGCTGGGAGGCGAGGCGCCGCAATTGCTGCGGTCGTCGATTCGCGACGATAATGCGTTTTTGACCGTGGACGCCATGAACGTCGATTTGTCCGACAGTGGCGGCGTTGCGGTGCCACGCGGCGCTCTGCACCTGTTCCGTTCGAAGTTTCTGTACGAAGGCGTGTGTTACGAGCAGTTGCGCCTCTCGAACTACAGCTTAGCAAGCATCGACACCGCTATCACTTGCGAATTTGCGGCCGACTATCGGGATATTTTTGAAGTGCGTGGGACGCAACGTGAGCGCCGCGGAACGGTCTTGCCAACAGAAGTGAGAACTTCCGAGGTCGTCTTCGGCTATCGTGGTTTGGACGCAGTCGTCCGCCGCACAAAAATCGTCTTTTCGATACCGCCGGATAAGCTGGACGAGCGTCGCGCGCGCTTCGCATTTTCGTTGGCACCTAAAGAAGACGCGTCACTCTTTATCACGACTACCTGCGAACAGCAGTCCCAGGCACCGGCGATTCTGTCGTTCGATTCTGCGCTGCGTCGCTCGACGGAAAGTATTCACGAAACAGGGCTCGGCCATACGCGAATAACAACTTCCGACGTGCGATTCAACGCATGGATGTCGCGATCGACCTCCGACCTTCGCATGATGATGGTCGGAAATCCGGAAGGCGAGTATCCGTATGCGGGCGTCCCGTGGTTCAGCACAGTGTTTGGCAGAGATGGAATTATTACGGCTCTGGAATGCCTCTGGGTCGACCCGATGATAGCGAAAAACGTGCTGCGATATTTGGGGGAAGTGCAGGCTACGGAGGTTGATCGGGAGCGCGACGCGGAGCCAGGAAAGATTGTGCATGAGACTCGGGGCGGGGAGATGGCGGCGCTGCGGGAAATTCCTTTTGGCCGCTATTACGGAAGCATCGATTCGACGCCGCTTTTCGTGATGCTGGCGGGAGCGTATTTAGAGCGAACAAACGATCTAGCGTTCATTGCGGAAATTTGGCCGAACATTCATGCCGCCATGCGATGGATCGATGAATACGGAGACGTGGATCGTGATGGCTTCGTTGAATACCAATCGAAGTCGTCGCGCGGACTGATTCAGCAAGGCTGGAAAGATTCGCACGACGCCGTCTTTTATGAAGATGGGCGAATTGCGGAACCGCCCATCGCCCTGTGCGAGGTACAGGGTTACGTATACGCGGCGAAAATAGCAGGTGCACAAATCAGCCGTGCGCTCGGCGAGCGCGAGTTCGCCCAGCGAGTATCGGGTGAAGCCAGTGAGCTGAAAGGAAAATTCAATCGTGATTTCTGGGACGACGAGCTTGGCACATTTGCGCTGGCGCTCGACGGCGCGAAGAGGATGTGTAAAGTCACGAGCTCTAACCCAGGACATTGCCTGTTTACAGGGATTGCGACCGATGAACATGCGGCTCGGGTGGCTGCCTCCCTGGTCGGCGAAGAGCTGTTTTCGGGGTGGGGGATTCGAACGCTCGGCACGCGCGAACTGCGCTACAACCCTATGTCGTATCACAATGGGTCGGTGTGGCCTCACGACAACGCTCTAGCGGCGAGCGGGCTTGCTCGCTATGGTTTTGCTGATCATGCGGCGAAAATATTTTCGGCGATGTTGGATGTGAGCGACGTGATGGAACTGCGCCGCTTGCCGGAGCTCTTTTGCGGCTTTCATCGACGGACGCATATGGAAGGACCGACGCTCTATCCGGTCGCATGCTCGCCACAATCGTGGGCGGCTGGCGCTGTTTACATGCTCCTTCAGGCTTGTCTTGGTTTGCGCGTCGATCCGCGGCAGAGCACGATTGAGGTTGAAGCTAAGAGAGTGCCCGATTTTCTCAGCGGATTAACGATTCACAATCTGCCGATCGGTGACACCTTGTGCTACGTTGCGATTCGCCAAGACGACGACCAATTGCGCACCGAGATTGTCCGGCAGGCGGCCGAGGCTAAGATCAAGTCGTAGATGCTATCGTCGCGATAGCTTCATCCAGCGAAGGATCCAAATCCCCGCGAAAGAAATTAGGGTTTCAGACAGCGTTTGCTGCTCGTCAACCAATTTGTTAGGCTTTTAAGCGCTTCTTTCACGGAGAGGTGTCCGAGCGGTTTAAGGAGCACGCTTGGAAAGCGTGTGTTGGGGAAACTCAACCGTGGGTTCGAATCCCACCCTCTCCGCCATATCCTGGATGTATGGTCCGAAGACATCCTTTACAGAACGTTCCGAAGACATAGCTTACACCCTAGGTCCGAAGGGATTTTTCTAGGGGCTGCAGAGTTTTTTCTTCCAGATCGATGTAACCGAGATCGTAGTCCATAAAAGTCACCAGCCAGATGCCATCATCGACCTCCTTGATTCCTACGGCTTGACCCGCCAGAGAAGTACTGAGATTTATTTTCTTTTTGAAAATGCAGATCCGCCCACAGTAGGTGACCAGAGCCGTGCGATCGTGGAAGGGGTAAGAAAGTTCTCCGATTCCGCGGCAGGGCCGGGTGGAGGCCGTATAGACATCGGCGGGAGTTTTCATAGCGAGCTTCGTGAGGGCGCTCGTAGTTAAACTCGCGTACGAAAACATCGAACTTGGCTTGTTGCTGAAGGAAGTTGGAGCCGGACGGGCGCGTGGCTTCGCTCTTTAAGGTTCGATGCATGCGTTCGTGGCGGCCGTTCTGTTGTGGATGGCCGGGCTGGATGCGCTCGATGGTAATGCCGAGGCGGAGCCACCAAACGGCGAGCCTGCGCAAATTAAAGAGACCGTTGGCAGAGGCGAAGGGCACGCCGTTGTCAGAATGAATGGATTAGGGCAGGCCACGTTCCTTAAATAAGCGTTCAAAGGCGATAAAAGCCCATGGCCTCACAGAGCAAAAGTACCGGCTGGCATGGTCGGAAACCGTGAGGGGATAACAATACCTTTTATTTCCGAGCATGAACTCGCCCCTTGTAGTCATTGACTTGTATTTGAACAACGCAATATACTTGCATCCGCACGGCACAATAAACTTGTAATGACACAGACAGTGGGGGCTCCATGGCGGCACCGAACGAGAAACTGGCCGAGTCCTTGGACGCGCTGAAAGCGCTCCAGGAAGGCGGCCGCCGTGTGTTCCGCTCGAACCATCTGAGTCGGGTCAACCGTGAACGGCTGCTCGAAAATGGCTTCCTGCAGGAAGTGATGAAGGGATGGGTGATCTCCTCCAGCCCGAGCGTGCGCGAGGGCGACAGCACGCCTTGTTACGCCTCGTTCTGGGAATTCTGCGCGTGCTACTGTAACGAGCGCTTCGGCGAACAGTGGTATCTCTCGCCCGAACAATCCCTGCTGCTGCACGGCGAGCGGACGGTCATCCCGGACCAGGTCGTCATCAACAGCCCGAAAGCCGCGAACAATAACGTCAAGCTGCTCTTCGGCACGTCTCTTTACGATCTGAAAGTTCCGGCCATGCCGGCAGCCTCAGAAATCGTAACGCGCGAAGGCTTGCGACTGTTCTCGCCGGCCGCTTCCCTGGTCGGCGTGCCGGAATCTTTTTTCAATCGTAACCCGGTCGAATCGCAGGTGGTGCTCGCCAGCATCGCCGACGTATCGGATCTTCTTCGGTTGCTGCTTAACGGCGGACATTCCACAAAGGCCGGCTACTTGGCCGGCGCGTTCCGGGAGACGGGGAGGGAGCCTCTCGCCGCCGAAATCATGGCGGCGATGCTCAGCGCGCGCTACGACGTGCGCGAACGCAATCCGTTCGAACAAGGGCAGGTCTTCGTCGCACCCGCCCCGGCCGCGGCGCCGATTGTCGGCCGCCTCGCGATGCTGTGGGAATCGATGCGCGAAACCGTCCTCGAGAATTTCCCGAAATCGCCGGGATTGCCAAAAGACAAAGTCGCCTACATCGAATTCATCGATGAAATCTACAAAAGCGACGCGTATCACTCGCTGTCGATCGAGGGCCACTCGGTAACGCCGGCGCTGATCGATCGCGTCCGCGCCGGCAATTGGGATCCAGACAATCACGATACCGACAGGCAAAGCCGCGACGCCCTGGCGGCGCGCGGCTACTGGCAGGCTTTTCAGGTGGTGAAGGCCACCGTCGAGAAAGTCATCGTCGGCCAGAACGCCGGCGCGCGCTCGCGCGCCGCGCACAAGGAATGGTATCGCGAGCTGTTCGAGCCCTGCGTGGCGGCCGGCCTCATCGAGCCGGGCGCGCTCGCGGGCTATCGCAACCATCCGGTCTATCTACGCACGTCCCGCTACGTCCCGCCGCGGTGGGAGGCGGTGCGCGACGCGATGCCGGCGTATTTCGATTTACTGGAAAAAGAAACCGAACCCTCCGTGCGCGCCGTGCTCGGTCACTGGCTGTTCGGCTATATTCATCCATATCCGGACGGCAACGGGCGCATGGCGCGTTTTCTGATGAACGTGATGCTCGCCTCGGGGGGCTATCCCTGGACGATCATCCGGGTGAGGGACCGCAACGCCTACCTTGCCGCGCTCGACACGGCCAGCATCGATCTCGATATCAAATCGTTCGCCTCTTTCGTCGCCGAGCGCGCGCAATGGTCGCTTGAGAAGCACAATCTCACCTTTCCGGAAATCGACGCGCAGTACGTCCTCGACCGGGCGGCGATCATCTTCTGGGGCCTTGACGGCAAAAGTCGCGTGCGCTGCGCGATAAGCCGGGAGGCGCTCGACGATCACTTCAAGGGCGACAAGGTGAAAGATAAGCTAGAAGTTTTCAAGGCGAACCACGAAGCCATCGAAAAAATTGCCCGCGACAAATATCTTGCTGGCGATACGGAGGCGGATAACTCAATTTTGATTCGGACCACGGATTTTTAGACGTTGAAGGATTGTTGAAGGGAGCGTTCCTTGGTTGACTTTAAGAAACGTCTTGCAGGAAAGAAGGCTGAGAAGCCTACCGATCCGACCAAGTTATACGAGACCGTTGACCGCGCGCACGATAAGGGCCCCCTGCGGCCCGCTCAGTTGGACGTCCTAAAGACCTGGTTCACTCAACACAGGCCACCCGAGACATCATCGTCAAATTGCACACCGGCCAGGGCAAGACCTTAATTGGCCTCTTGATGCCCCCGTCCAGGTTAAATGCCGATAAGGGACCTGCACTCTATTTATGTCCGGACAACTATTTAATTAGGCGCGATTAATGCTTTCTCATCGGTGGTTAACGAATGAAAGTCCAAGAGCATCATCTTGCTCGACGTGCCAGGAGCTAGTGCAGGACCAGCGGCCCCGTTGCCAGAGCAAGCCACGGAGTAGTACCAAACCCCATCTATCTCAATTGCTGAGCCGCAACTAAGCCAATCCCAACTGAAATTCACGGAGCGGCTGGCCCCATTGCGTATCTGCATTCCCATGGCTGGCAGCCCGACGGACGGAAACTGTCCCGGTGTCGAGTCCCCAGGCGTAATCAAGCGAAGTTGAACGCCTTGCACTGATTCGCCCCAAGATTCCCCTCTACCGAAGCGGTTCGAATTTGTTGCTGGGCGAACAAAGGAGTCAGAGCCGAGAGCATGAAAAACAACGGGGCGACCTTCGTCAAGAGCCTTATTGCAGTGGTTAATTTCATTGTTGGAAAGTCTTGCCATCGATCTTCAGATTGCCATCACGAAAATCGTAGATGTGTTGCGAGTCTTTGCCCACTGGCCCGGGACCAGTCATGACGAATCTTCCCGGCAGCGTCGATTCGCTCAAAAAACTTCATTCTCCGATCATCTACATCATCGGCGGTGAAACCGATATCGCCTATAAGAACGCGGAGCTGGACTTCGCCGACATCAACAAAGTGCCGCTGCTGAATGTCAATTTGACCGGAGTCGGCCACAACGGCACGCTTTGGCAGCCCTATGGCGGCGAGTTCGCAAAAGTCGCAACGCAGTGGTTACTGTGGCAGCTAAGACTTCCAATAGATTCAAAGCGAAGTTAGAATGGCTGCGAAATTTGAATTAGAATGCGCTTGCCGGCTGCAATGGCGTGGTACTTTCAAACTCTAAGTGGTTTCATGCAAGCCGGTGCAAGGTCCCGCATTCAATGCGTCGAATCCCACCCTCTCTGCCATTGCTTTGCTTTTAGCGTTTGGCGAATCCGATTCTGCACAGTTCGACCTCAGGCCCGAAGGAATTCATCGAGCCATAAGACTTTTTCAGCAGCTGTTGCGGTGGAAAATTTAAGTGTCCGGTCTAGTGTTGCTTGCAATAAATTTGTGGTTGTTTTTTCCTTTCCTGGTACTGAATCCTGCACCCAAATTCTCACGCGGTCCACTCGTACCAAGGCCGCGCGGTGATCAGGCAAAGCATTCGCGAGCGCTCAGAACTTCAGTGTCATAAGGCGAACTTTGGTGTAGCCTGTGGCATGGAGTGGGTTCCCGGCCGATCCCAGCAGCGACATGTTCGCTCGACGTCTTCAACAACGAGGAGGACGGTAAATGGCTCCGAAAGACGAATTGTCAGAGAGTGCAAAGCTTAGTCGTCGCACATTCCTAAAATCGACGGGCGTCGTCAGTTTGGCGGCGACCGTCGTTGCACCCGCCGAAGCCGCTGCCCAAAGCGGCCCTCCACAGGTTGGGCCGGGTGAAGTGCCCGTGCACCTGAACGTAAACGGTCGACAGATCGACTTGATGATCGAGCCGCGCGTAACGCTGCTTGATGCGCTCCGCATGCGAGCGAATCTCACGGGTAACAAGCGCGGATGCGACCGCGGTGCCTGTGGTGCTTGCACGATGCTCGTTGACGGGCATCCGGTTTACTCTTGTTCGACGCTTGCGATCGAAGTGCAAGGCAAGCAGATTCGGAACGTCGACGGCCTGGCAGATGGAGACAAGTTGCATCCTCTGCAACAAGCATTTTGCGATAAAGATGCTTTGATGTGCGGTTTCTGTACCCCGGGCTTCATCATGGCGAGCGTCGGATTGCTGGAGAAAAATCCGAACCCGACGGCAGAGCAGATCAAGAAGGGACTCGATGGCAATATCTGCCGTTGCGGAACTTTCCCGCGCATCTTCGAGGCAGTCTCCAGCGTGAAGGGGGTGCAGCGTGCCTAACAGACCTGACCCTGCGGCTCAAGGACGCGGTGGTGCCATGCCACCCGCGGACCCAAAATACAGTTGGCCCGCCAATCCGACCGTCATCGGCACACACGTGAAACGCGTGGACGGACCGGACAAGGTAAGCGGGCGCGCGAAATACACTTTTGACATCGCTCGTCCCGGAATGCTGTATGGAAAGATTGTGCGCTCGCCCTATCCGCATGCCCGCATTGTTTCGGTCGATCTATCCGCGGCAAATCGCGCACCGGGCGTTAAAATCGCCATCGTTTGGAAAGACCCCAACGATGCGCAAAATAATCGAGCGATGTTTCAGGGAGACGAAGTCGCAGCGGTCGCCGCGGATACCGAGGAACATGCGATCGACGCGGCACGGCTGGTTAAAGTGAATTACGAAGTTCTTCCGCACGTGACCGAAGTGGCTCAAGCGCTCGACGGGACTGCGCCCCAAGTCTTCACTGGCGGGAATGTAGTGCCCACTCAACCGCAGCAAACTGGCGATCCCGCCAGCGGATTCGCTGCAGCGGCCCACACACTCGAGCAAACCTATTCGACGCAAGTGATCACTCACGTCTGCATGGAGTCGCATGGCACGGTATGCGAATGGGACGGAGATAAATTGACGGCGTGGATTTCCACGCAAGGCATCAATACCGCTCGCGAGAATTTCGCGTCCGGGCTCGGAATCCCGCAGGCAGACATCCGCGTCATCTGCCAGTACATGGGTGGTGGCTTCGGCAGCAAAGCGCTGAGCATCGGGGGCGAAGGTTTGATTTGCGCCAAGCTCGCAAAGATGGCGAATTTGCCAGTCAAAGTGATGCTCGATCGCAAGGAAGAGCATCTTGCGACAGGCAACCGACCGTCCGCGGCCTCGCACATCAAGGCGGGAGTAGCGGCTGATGGCACGATCACCGCATTCGACGCCGAAACATGGGGAACGGGCGGAGCCGGAGCAACTGCCGGTTTCCCGCTTCCCTACATTTATCAGATCGCGAACCGCCGCCGGACGCACAAAGACGTCTTCACCAATACGGGTCAGCAGCGGCCCATGCGCGCGCCAGGACATCCGCAGGGCTCGTTCAACACCGAAATCATGATGGACGAGTTGGCGGACTTGGCGAAGATGGATCCGGTCGAATTTCGAATCAAAAATTTACCGCCCCTGGCGCCGAACGCGATGTGGCGCTCTTATCTGCCCGAAGGAGCAGCGGTTTTCGGCTGGGATAAGCGGCATCCGACGGGCGACACAGCTCCAGGACCAATCAAGACCGGCATGGGTGTGTCGATCAACACCTGGGGCGGCGGCGGCCGTGGCCCGTCTCAGGCGCATTGTGAAATTGCCTCTGACGGCGGCGTGATCATGCGCGCAGGAACCCAGGATCTCGGCACCGGCACTCGCACGCTCGTTGCGGTGATTACTGCCGATGCACTCGGTCTTCAGCCGTGGCAAGTAAAGCCCGAAATTGGCGACACGCTCTACGGCGTCAGTGCGCTTTCTGGTGGCAGCACGACTGCCGCAAGCATCAGTCCCGGAATTCGCGTCGCTGCCGTAAAGGCTCTCGACGCGCTCAAGGAAAAAGTTGCGCCAACTCTCGGAGCGGACCCGGCGTCACTTGTCGCCTTGGGGGGCCGCATTCAGGTCAAGGACGACCCGTCGAAGGGAATCTCGTGGACCGACGCTTGCAAACAGATCGGTCCGCAGCCGATTGCCGTAGACGGTGATTGGGTTCCCGGTTTGTCTTCATCCACAACGAGCGGCGTGCAATTTGCCGAAGTCACCGTGGACATCGAAACCGGCATTGTCCGCGTGAAGCGCGTGCTTGTCTTGCAGGACTGCGGACTGGTTGTCAGCCGCCTCACAGCGGAAAGCCAGTGCTACGGAGGCGTGATCGGCTCGCTGAATTTCGCGCTCTTCGAAGACCGCATACTCGATCGCAACACAGGCCAAATGGTGAACCCGAATATGGAGTGGTATCTGCTCGCCGGTATGTCTGATATTCCGCAGATCGAAGTGCGGCTGAAGGATCAGCCGGAGCGCGGCGTGATCGGGCTGGGCGAACCACCGACAGTATCGACAGCCGCAGCGATCGCTCTTGCCGTGCGAAATGCAACCGGCGCGACGGTGCGAAGTTTGCCGCTTACGCCAAAGAAGATTTTGGAATCGCTGCCGCAGAAGGCTTGATTTTGGCGGGTCAGGTGAGGAGGTACAGTGAAGCCCTTTGCTTACGTTAATCCGACAGATGAGAAGGAAGCGGTCGCCGCCCTCTCAGCGCAGTTTGAGCAGGCGCTGCCCATCGGCGGCGGTCAGGATCTTCTAGCGCGGATGAAAGATTACGTCACCCAGCCCGACAGAATCGTAAATGTGAAGGGTGCGCTCGAGTCGACGGTGACGGCTTCCAACGGCGGCTTGCGCATCGGCGCAGCGCTGAAGATCGCAGATCTAGCCCAGAATGCTGAAGTGGCGCGAATGTATCCGGCGATCAGCGAGGCGGCGATCCAAGTGGGCACACCGCAGATCCGCAATCAGGGCACGGTGGGCGGCAACCTGAACCAGCGGCCGCGTTGTTGGTACTTCCGCAACGAGGAGTTTGTCTGCTTCAAGAAAGGCGGGAATACCTGCTTTTCGGTTGTAGGCGAAAACCAGTTCCATGCGATCTTCGGCGGCGGCCCTAGTTTCATCGTTCATCCTTCCAGTTTGGCGGTGCCAATGGTTGCATACGGTGCTACGTTCCGAATCGCGGGTCCGAAAGGCGAGCGACTGGTGCCCGCCGCGGACTACTTCACTCTGCCGTCGGTGAACGTACGAGTCGAGAACGTGCTCGCGCCGAACGAGCTACTAACGCACGCGACCCTGCCCGCGCCGGGCAACGTTAAGAGCGGCCACTACGAAGTGAGGTACAAGGCCTCGCACGATTGGCCGATCGCCTTCGCGACCGTCTTGCTCACGATGAACGGACAGACCGTACAATCGGCTCGCGTTGTGATGGGCGCCGTGGCGCCGATCCCATGGCGTTCGCATGCCGCCGAGCAAGCGCTGGCAGGGAAGAGCATCAGCGAAGATACTGCTGCAGCAGCGGCTGAGGCCGCTCTACAAGGGGCCATTCCGCTCAGCGAGAACGCTTATAAAATTGCCGTTGCAAAGACTGCCGTGAAGCGCGCCATTCTGCGCGCAGGCGGCATCCAGACCGTTTGATCTGGGGGAGGAAGGGCCGACATGCAATCACTCAGTTCACCGAAAATCGTTCTAGGCGTCCACTGCGGCAAGCTCCGCACCAAGGGAATGTACATCCAGTCCATCGTCGATCCGGATGAATCGATGTTTTATGATAAATACGAGGCCTCCGCGTATTGGTGCTCGACGACACAAACGGGTTTTGGTCCGGATGGCCAGCCTGTCCGTCCTGATATTTGCAAGGGCGGCCGCGGCTGCTGCAAGTTCTGAACCCTCTAAGCTAAGGTGCCACTTAGCGGGTGAAAGCCGCCCTGCCGTGGTCTGTCGCCCGCGAAAATTCGCTCAGCGCTTGAAATCTCGCAAATTTGGAGACGGTGAGCGGCCAGCTCGAACGACTTAGGTTTCTCATACGCAACCGTTACGACCGCATCTTGTCGAAGTGGCAGAGCGTCCAAAATTCCCAATCGATTTGTGATGGTTCACCTAAGGGCGTAATTGTGGCTTCACTCTCTTGCATATCTCTTCCTGCCTCTCGTGGAGACGCGAAAAGGCCACAGTCACCGCTACCCGATTTGCTGGCTCCTGCTTTCGGGCGAGACCACGGCGGATCGAAACAATGCTCAGCTCACCGCTGAGCGGTTCGAGAAACAGGGCGATGACTCTTCACCTCAGCAAGGGAATTGGAATGGGAAGGGTGTGATCGCGCGCCACATTTTTCGAACGAATTAGCCTTCAGAACAGGTCGATAAAATCAACGAGAAGTCGAAATTCCGCTAAGTGCTTTTTTTTGCCGTGTCCAAACAAGGCCATGCAAGGCAGGTGCTTGTGCAAGTAGTTGCATCATATGACTCGCCTGATGTTGCGCATTACTTTTTGACATCAAATATAGAATGTAGCATCATTGGTAGATGAGAACCACACTTTCGCTGGACGACGATGTTTTTCGGGAAGTAAAGGCCTACGCGGAAGCCCGGGACGTCGCTATCGGTAAAGCGGTGTCGGAACTGGTGCGACGGGGGCTGCAAGCGCCCTTGCAGACCCGCCTCGTCAACGGCTTTCACGTCGTCGATCTTCCGCCTGGCTCGCCGCCCGTAAGCAGCGAAGATGTCCTAAGACTCCAGGACGAATCAGAGTGAGGGCTGGTTTTTTGCTGGACGTCAATGTCTTTATCGCGATGGCTTGGCCCACCCACCGCGCTCATGAGAAAGTTCAGCAATGGCTTGCGCGCCACGCGAGCGAAGGGTGGGCGACATGCCCATTGACCGAGACCGGTTTCGTCCGCATCCTCTCAAACCCTGCTTTCTCTCCAAACGCACTCACCCCCGCGGATGCCCTCGCCCTGCTGCAAGCCAACCTTGGCCATCCCGCACACCGATTCTGGCCCGACGAAGTCGCTCTTGCCCAGGCGCTTGAACCATTTGCTCGACGGTTGATGGGCCACCAACAAGTGACGGATGCCTATCTACTAGGACTCGCGATGCATAAGAAAGGAAAGCTTGTCACCATGGATCGCTCAGTTAGAGCGCTCCTGCCGGACAGAAGTCTGGAAGGCGATTTCCTGATACTGATATGAGGACAATCCAAGCATTTCTCTTCCGTGCTCGGCAGCTGTTCCCGGATGATAAAGAAATGGCTTTTGACGACAACGGCAAGACAACCGACTGGCACTACGGATTTCGCTTCTCGCCCGATATGCTCTCACCAAGCTCACCAAGATAAACCGGCCAACTCGCCGCAGTAACTCTCGGCAAGTGATGTCTTCCAGCGTTGAGGTATTTGCCGTGGGAAGGATACAGCCTTTCCCGGACCATCAAATAGGCGCGCTCTGCCCCTTTAGCAGCGAAGAGCTGATCCCAGGTCCCAGCCGAGGATTAGCCATCTTAAAAAGCTGGAGGGTCAAAATGAGACGCTACGCAATTGTTCTGGCTGCGGCGGTTACCCTTGGCATTTCGACCGGGGCGCAAACGGCCGCTTCAACAAACGTTTCTGCTGGGAAATCAACCAACGCTCAGACGTCGGTGCAGGCAGATGCAGGCAGGAATGTCTCGACGGGAGCATCAACCTCGACCTCGGCCACTACTTCTCTGGCGGCGAATTCGAGCAAAGGCAAAACTTCCGGTAGCGCCAGCACCGCGGCGAAGCAATCGACGAGTGCTGACGTGCAAGGTGCGGGACGCACCACTGCGGCGACTACCGGTACCGCCGGAAAGGCCGATGTTTCCACGCGCAACTCCGCCTCCAATCTCAGTGGTGGCGTCAAGGGTGGGGACGCATTCGGATCACAAACTTCTATGGGAGCGGGTGACCGCGGCGTGGGTCTCGATTCAGCAGCCGGCGGACATGCCGGTCTTCATGCAGGCCGACGGTAGCAACTCTTAAATAGGTCCGGCCGTGCGGACACTTATACGGTGCGGCCGGACAACATAGGATTTCGCTGCCGTCTGTGCCTGGCTCGTCTTGTTTGGAAATTTCAGCTAAGAAGAAAACGAATTAGTCGTGCGCGCCACCAGGAATCAGCGCGCTGGGTCGGCCTTCGAAGGCTGCCCTATGTTCCTTGGACTTTTTTGTGAAGCGGTCGAGGTAGAGGTAGATCACGGGCGTAGTGAAAAGGGTGAGCATCTGGCTGACGAGCAGGCCGCCCACGATGGCGATTCCCAGTGGCTTGCGGAGTTCGGCTCCGGCACCCCAGCCAAGGGCCATCGGGAGACCGCCGAGAAGCGCGCACATGGTGGTCATCATGATCGGACGGAAGCGGAGCAAGCAAGCCTGATAGATCGCATCGCGCGTGTTCATTCCTTCGTTTCGTTCCGCTGCGAGTGCGAAGTCAATCATCATGATCGCGTTCTTTTTAACGATACCTATCAGCAGAATGATTCCGATCATGCCGACAATATCGAGTTGCGCCTTAAAGAGAATCATCGCGACCAGCGCGCCCACGCCGGCGGATGGCAACGTCGAAATAATCGTGAGTGGATGAATGAGGCTTTCGTAGAGCATCCCGAGCACGATGTATACGGCCAGCAGAGCGGTTCCGATGAGAATGGGCTGGTTGTTGAGGGATTGCTGATAGGCGCGCGCCGTACCCGCGAATTCGCCCGTGATGTTGGTGGGCAAACCCATTTCTACTTCGGCGCGCTTAATTGCCGTGACAGCGTCGCTCAGGGATACGTTGTCGTTCTCGAGATTGAAGGAGATTGTCGCCGCTGGGAACTGGCCCTGGTGCGCCATACGAATTGGCGTATTGCCTTGGGTGAAGTGAGAGAAGGTAGATAGCGGAACGTCGGTTCCCTTCGGCGTCTGCACGTAAATCGTCTTCAGAAAATCCGGGTCTTCCCACCACTGCTGCTGTAACGCCAAAACGACGTGGTATTGGTTGATCGACTTATACATCACCGAGACTTGACGCTGACCGAACGCGTCGTAAAGCGCTGAATCGACCGCCTGCGCAGTGAGGCCGAGGCGCGAAGCCGTGTCACGGTCGATGATGACGTTGGAAGACAGACCAGAAGTCTGTTGATCGGAGCTGACGTCCGCAATTTCGGGGATCCTGTTCATCCGGTCAAGAAGCTTGGGGCCCCAAGCGGCGAGGGTGTCGAAATCGGGTGCCTGCAAAGTGTACTGATATTGTGCGTTCCCCTGACGGCCGCCGACGCGCACGTCTTGCGAGTTCTGCAGGAACAATTGAGCACCGACCATACTCGCGGTCTGCCGCCGCAGGCGCGCGATCACTTCGTCGGAAGTCGATTTGCGCACGCCGACCGGCTTGAGCTGCACATTGATCTGCGATGAATTGCCGCCAAAACCGCCGCCGCTCGTGCCGGCGACCATCGTGACGGTTTCGACGTCGGGATCGTGGTGGATCTGCTCCTCAAACCACAACGATTTTTGCACCAGCGATTGGTAAGAGATGTGTTGCTCCCCCATCACGGCGCCCATCAGGCGCCCCGTGTCCTGCTGCGGGAAGAAGCCCTTGGGAACTTTTATGTAGAGATAGACGTTGGCGCCGATGGTGATAATCAGAACCAGAAGAACCGTAGCCGGATGATCGAGCACAACTTCCAGAGCGGCGCCATACGAAGAAATGATCCATTTGTAGAAGCGCTCGCTCGCGTTGTAGAGGCGGCCGTGCTCGCCGTGTTCTTTGAGCAGCCAAGCACACATCATCGGGGTCGCCGTGATGGAGACGACCATGGAGATAGCAATGGCCGACGATAGCGTGACCGCAAATTCGCGGAACAGGCGTCCGACGATACCGCTCATCATCAAAATCGGGATGAAGACGGCTACGAGCGAGATACTCATCGAAAGAACGGTGAAGCCAATTTCCTCGGCGCCCTTCAATGCGGCCTGCATGGGCTTCATGCCGTTTTCAAGGTGGCGCGTAATGTTTTCGATGACGACGATCGCGTCGTCGACCACGAAACCTGTGGCGATCGTCAGTGCCATGATCGAGAGATTGTCCAGCGTATAGCCGAACACGTACATGGCGCCGAACGTAGCCACGATTGACACCGGCACGACGATGCTCGGGATAAAAGTCGACCAGCCGCTGCGCAAGAAAATGAACACGACGAAGATCACGAGGGCAATCGAAACGAGCATGTTGCGCTGCGCATCGTGCATGGAATCGCGGGTCGTGATCGTGCGGTCGCTAGCGATTTTGAAACGCACAGTCGGCGGAAGCTGCGCCTCAAACTCCGGCATCAGCGCTTTTACACGCGCCACAGTGTCGACAACGTTCGCGCCCGGCTGGCGGTTGATTTGGATCTGCACCATCGGGTTGCCATTGACGATGCCGAGGTTGCGAACGTCTTCGTTGCCTTCGACGACGTGGCCAAGGTCCGAGAGGCGGACGGCCGCATTGTTCCGGTCAACCACAACGAGATTCCGATAGTCCTTGGCGTCAAAGAGCTGGTCGGTGGTGTAAATCGGAAGCTGGACATCCGAGTTGGCGACTGCGCCCTTCGCCTCATTCGCGTTCGCCTGCTGTAGGAACGTGCCGACTTGGTCGAGGCCAACGTTGTAGTTCGAAAGCGGCTGCGGATTCACTTCCACGCGGATCGCGGGAAGCGAGCTGCCGCCGACAGAGACCTGGCCGACGCCTTGCACTTGGGCCAGTTTCTGCGCGAAGACCGAGGACGCGATGTCGTAAAGCTGCGGTCGCGGTACAACGTCGGATTCAAGAGTCATCAGCAAAATCGGCTGATCCGCAGGATTAATTTTGCGGTATCTCGGCAGAGACGGCAGATTTGCCGGAAGCGTGCCGGCGGATGCATTGATCGCCGCCTGCACTTCGCGCGCTGCACCGTTGATATCGCGGCTAAGATCAAACTGAAGCGTGACGCTCGCTGAGCCGACCGAACTTGTGGAAGTCATTTCCGTGACGCCGGCGATGCGCGTGAACTGTTTTTCGAGAGGCGTGGCGACCGACGCGGCCATAACCTCGGGGCTGGCGCCGGGAAGGCTGGCGCTCACACTGATCGTTGGGAAGTCGACTTCAGGCAGGGCCGAAACAGGCAAAAGTCGATAAGCAATCGCGCCAGCCAACGTGATCGCGACCACGAAGAGCGTGGTGGCGACGGGCCTGCGTATAAATGGCGTCGAAATGCTCATAGCGTCTATTTATCTAGTCACCGCTGGCCGGCGAAAGCTCTTCGTTCGCACGAGACGCGCGCGAGCGGCCGACCCATGCCGCGATCCGGCCAAAGAACAAATAGATCACCGGGGTGGTGAACAGCGTCAACACCTGGCTGACCAACAAGCCGCCTATGATGCAAATGCCGAGGGGCTTGCGCAACTCGGAACCTACTCCGCTGCCGAATGCCAGAGGCACCGCGCCAAGCAGAGCGGCCATGGTGGTCATCATAATCGGACGGAAACGAAGCAAACAAGCCTGATAGATTGCTTCTTCCGGCGTCTTGCCTTCGTTGCGCTCGGCTTCCAAAGCGAAGTCGATCATCATGATGGCGTTCTTCTTCACGATACCGATCAGCAGGATAATTCCAATCAACGCAATAACGTCCAAATCCTTCTTGAAGAGGATCAACGCCAGGATGGCGCCCACTCCGGCGGAGGGCAGCGTCGAGAGAATCGTGATCGGATGAATGAAACTCTCGTAAAGCATGCCCAAGACGATATACACCGTCACGATGGCGGCGATGATGAGGATGGATTCGTTGGCCAGCGATGACTGGAACGCGCGCGCCGTGCCCTGGAAACTCGCTTCAATGCTCGCGGGCATTCCGAGGTCTTTTGTCACCTGTTGAATATGGTCGACGGCTGCGCCAAGCGACGAACCTGGCGCCAAGTTGAACGACAGAGTCGCCACCGGGAATTGGCTCTGGTGATTAATGGTAATGGGCGATGCAACCGGCGTTGCCGTCACAAACGAACGTAGGGGAGCAGGAACAACAGCAGCCGCACCTGTAAGCGCGGTATTCGTGCCCGCGAGGGCGATCGTCGAAGCCAGGTTTGCCGACGCCGAACCGACCGGCACGTACAGATCAGCCAAACCTGACTGGTTCTGCTGGAACGACGGCTCGACTTCCAGAATCACGTGGAATTGGTTTGTCTGAGTGTAGATCGTCGACACCTGGCGCTGGCCGAAGGCGTCGTAAAGGGCGTCGTCCACGTTCTGCGGCGTGATGCCCAGGCGACCGGCGGTATCGCGATCGATGTGGACGAGCAATCCAACTCCGTTGTTC
>Ga0206846_1009_pt1 | contig 41712 bp, 40 predicted proteins | sample Alteio_BWOrgCont_20_FD_152878 | JGI IMG/M metagenome (GOLD analysis project Ga0206846, IMG submission 152878) | Enriched cells from forest soil in Barre Woods Harvard Forest LTER site, Petersham, Massachusetts, United States -... | ecosystem: Environmental > Terrestrial > Soil > Temperate forest >... | reverse complement strand
ACCTGCCTGTAAAAGAAGATTTGGACATGTCGGTAGGCCGTCAACGCAGGACCAGAAAACATGTGCACCATTCCCCGGATCGATAGCGCTGCGCTGCTGAATTGCTGGCGCAAACTGGAGAGTGGGGGTTCATCAATGAAAGCCGCGCCAGTGTTCGAGGACGAACAGGCGCGTTTTAGCCTGCGGCTCGACCGTCAGACAATTGAATGGATTATCGATTTGGAGTTCCCTGCTGGCGGCCCGGAGCCGAGGATCCTCAAATCGCTGAAGTTCATCCGGGTGGAGGAGGAGATGCGGTCCACAAAAATGTCCAAGCGACGATTATTGTCGGTGCGATATTCTCCTCGCGACAACGACTGTTTGGCAATTTGGCCGCACTTTGCGGAAACGATTCTTTCCCAATGCGGCATCACGGCCACTGAAACCCACTGCGCTCAGGAAGTGTTTCGTGCTTTCGAGGAGTGGCGAAAGTTCTGGCCCGGGAAGCGGAAGTTCGGAACTGACCAAGTACTGGGGTTGTTCGGCGAACTGTCCTTTTTGAAGCGATTACTGAACGAATTCACACCGGCGGTAGCGATTGATTCGTGGCACGGACCGAATGCGCGAGACCACGATTTCGGTCTCAGACGACTCGCTCTTGAGGTGAAGACAGGTGCCGGGCGCACAAACACGATTAAGATTGCAAATCTTGATCAGCTTAACGATTCCGGACTCGAAGCGCTTTATCTCGTTCATGGGTGCCTCAGAGCAACCGACGACCCGAATTTCTCGCTGCAGAAGCTCGGTGACGATATTCGGACTGGGCTGAGCAAGGAAGTGCTGGCAAAGTTTGAGATTAAGCTCCGGAATGCGCGGTGGTTCAAAGCAACCCAGCAGCAGCGCGACGCCACTTGCTTTCGAGTCGCCGAATGGAAATTGTACCGCGTAGTGGAAGGGTTCCCACGGCTACTGAAACAAAACGTGGAGAAGTTTGGTCCCGGCTTGGACGTCCAGAAATACACCGTGGATCTCAGATTCTGCACGCAGTTCGAACTCAAGACTTCGGAACTCTCGGAATTATGGCAGCTGCTGCGGCAACCTTAGTCGGATAAAATAGAAAATAATAAGAAATAATGATTGGCGGCGAACGAAAGTTCGCCAAAATTTCAAAACTTTGCATAAAGTGTTGACAGAGAACGAGTTATGTGATAGCTTCGTTCTCGTATGAGAACGAAACCCATCCAGCAAAGATCTCCACAATCCAATCACCACCATCCAATCCCGGACGAACCGCCACCGGGCTTTGACCATCGGGTCGCCCGAATTCTCCGTCAGGCGGAATGTCCGTATGATCTGCTTGATGACGGCACTTTCATCGTTCGAGTCGATCTTCCAAACGAACGCAGTCACAATGTCCTTGTTCAGGCCAAAACGAATCATGTCGGGGAGCGCGAGATGCGTCGTGTGTTCTCCGCTGCCTTCGCTTCCGAAGACCCACTCCCAGGCGTTCTCGCCAACCGGCTTCTGCTCGACAACTCCCTGTACCGGGTTGCCGCATGGCAGGTGGTAAACACTGGAGACACTTACGTGGCATTGCTCTCGGCCTTTGTTCCTGCGGACGCAGGATCGAAAGAGTTGCTCGGTGCCATTGGCGATGTCGCCCGTGCGGCGAATCGAGTCGAGGAGGACTTGACCGGCGGAGACTGCTTTTAGATCACAACCTTAACCACGAACCTAAACCAAACATGACCACGAAAACCATACTCATCGATTACCGGCTCGCAGTGTTTTTTGTCGCTGCGCAAGTGCTTCATCAATGTGGCGGCCTCCCTGACGCCTTGTTGCGAGACAGGTTTTGCACCGAAGGAGCGCTGCGACCAGAGGAGAATAATCTAAAACGCCGCGGTGAATTGCTCAGCGAAGCTCTCAGGCGAGGCAAAGCAGCCCGCTATCTCCGTGGCGGGCCAGCGAGCGGTTGGGAACTCACAACCGACGGTGAACAGTGGCACCAGACAATGCTCCGCAGCGCTGACCCCTTTTGCAACAGCGCCTACCTTTGCCCCGGATGGCGAGCGCGGTTTTGGAAACTGCGTGGCGGAAAACCAACTCAGAGCGGCAGCGCTCGCGTGTGATGGCGAAATCTAATTTGAACCCGGCGGTAAGGCGGGCGTGCATGGACCGATCAATACGCATACTCCATCCCGCCCGCCTTATCCCGGACCATCACGCAGGACGTCGCCTCGGCGGTCTGGATCGTGAGCGTTTCGCCACCCTCGAAATCGAGGCTCAGCTCGGTTCCCGCCTGCCGCACGCCCATCACGGTTCCTCCCGTGGAGCCGCCATTGGAAACGCCCGCGGTCTTCACGGTCATCCTGGAGCCATCGGTGAACAAGATCGCCATGTGGCCAAGGGAATTGCCCGTCCCGCTGATCGTCCGGCCTTTGATGACGCCGGTGAGCTTGTGATTGGAGGCCATATTCAAGGATCGATCCTTACTGGCCCTTCGCGGGCCTGAAACCGGCGGCCGCGGCATCGGCCTCGCTCATGTACCTGCCTGCCTTGGTCCGGCCGTAGAAGGCGGTTCCTGGCCGCCAGAAGACGCCGGAGCGGGTATTGACCCAGACGTTGCCCGATACGGGCGATGTGGGCGCCGTGGAGCCAGCCGCCGCCGGCGAAGGAGCCGGAGCGGTCGCGCCCGTGGCCTTCGACCCTTCCGCGGCGGCTGGCTCGCCGCCGACGTACTTCTTGTAGGCGGCGATCCAATCGGCTGCAATTTCTCGCTGCGCCGTCTTCAAGTCGATCTGGCCATCCCGCACCATCACCTTGAGCTTGTTCTCCAGCCGGTCCTTGACGTGGGCGGGTTTTGTACGACGCCGGCCAGAGGTTCTTGATCGAGTTGCTCCCACCGAGCTCCAAGGGGATTAGGTGATCGACTTCGAACTCGCCGGGCGCTCTGGAGGTGACCCCGTATTCGGCGTAGACCTTCTCCTTTACGGATTGCGGAATGCGGGCTGGTTGGCGCGTGGTGGAAATTCCCGTCATCCTACTGCCTGGCAGTACTCCCTCACTTCCTCGATGGCGTAGACCTCCTGCGGGTCGTCGTCGTAGCCGTGAACGATGAAGTTGAACGTGCCGGTCATCCGCGCTAACTCGGGCGCACTTACACCGCTGCGATCAAATTCGTCGAGAAGGGGCTTCCCGCCGCGCGGCGCTCGCATGCACCCGTCCCCGGCGATCCACCTTCAGTACTTCCGGCTCATTGGTTGATGTCATAGCTTCCGACGCTCTGACATTTCCCGTGCCCACGACTAGGGGCGCTTCGGCTGACGCTTACAACCTGTTCGACGGACCTCGTGGTTCTTGTCACGGCGTTGATTTGCCGAATGTCTCCGAACCAACTCTGTGTTCACGCGGACTGAATCGAGGGTCTCAAAGGATGAAATTCGCCATAAACCAACCGCAAGGCCGATAGCCGGAGGCGAACGCTCTTACTTCCTGGGGGTGCATCTGAAGCGCGCAATCCACCGTACTTTTACAAATAAACGGCCTTTAAACTGCTGGTAATCCAATCGATTTATCATGACCCGCCCCCACAAAGTCTCTCTGCGCCAATGCGAGATCGACGCCGTTGTGATGCGATCTTGCGCCTCGGGGCTCCGGCCTTTGAATTGGGAACTGGCCTCTCAGTTTGGCCGGGCCGGCCATCGCGCCTCGCCTTGGCTTGACTCGCGGGCGCTCCGGCGGAGGTTGTCATCGCGCTATGTGGCGACCTAGAGTTCATCTGCCCACCACTCCCTCTCTGTCCGCGGGATGCCACTTTCGAAGGGCTTTTTCGATCCTGGGCGCAATCGTTATCGCGCTGCTGACCGAATCGGCCTGGGCGGATCTCATCCCCGAGACGGGCACGCGAGCCGCGGGAGGAGCGGTGGTCCAAGCGGGGCTCGCCGAAGAAAACTGGTCGCTCGCCTCGCTGCCGGGTTTCGTCTTTCGCGGATTCACCTTCAACATCGGCCCTTCGCACTGCGTCGCGACTACGCCGAATGCTGGCTGGCTCACGCCGCCTGGAGGCTTTTGGATTGGGCCGCCCGCCAACAATGGAGTTGGCAGCACGAGTGTCCAGGCCGGCAATTACAGTTATATCGTGCACTTCGATCTTTCCGAAGCGGGAGATTTGGAAGACCTGGAAATCCATTTGTCATTCGCGGTGGCCGGGACGCTGCGTGGCATCCTGATCAACGGGATTGACACCGGCGTGAGCGGCGGGAGCGCCTCCGCGCTGACGACAGTCATCTTCAACTCATCCAACGCGCAGTTCGCGCCTGGCGATAATACCCTGCAGATCAACGTCAACAATCCGAGTGCGGGGCCCTCCGGAATTTATATATTTGATGCGGAAGACGATATGCATCCGCTTCTCACCAACGGGTCTTCCATCGACGTGCCGCTTGGGAAGCCGTTTCGATATCAGATTGCGACTACCAATCCGGTTTCCGATCTGACGCTCAGTCCCTTGCCGTTGGGGCTGGCCTTCAATCCGACGGCCGGAATCATTCAGGGGACGGCGGCGGTTCCCGGCATCTATCCCTCCACCTTCGCCGCTGCCGACCGAAATGGCGCGAGCATCTTTTTCGAGTCGGTTCCGCTCATGCTCACGGTCTCATCGTGGGATCAGGAGGGGCTGACTGTTCCGGCTGGCGGCGCCTCCCAGGGGCTTCGCACGATCGCCTACGGCGCCGGAAAATTCGTTGCAGTGGATGTCGGAAACATCGCGTTTGCTTCCGCCGATGCGATTCACTGGAGCGGCCGGAGCGGAGCGTTCAGCGGGCAGGTTCCAAATGCGGTTGCATTCGGAATCGGTCTCTTTGCCGCCGTCAGCAACGGGGGCGCCATCTACACTTCCACCGACGGCCTCGTCTGGACGGCGCAAAGCTCTCCCGTCTCCGCCGATCTCTACGGGGTCACATTCGGCAATGGGCTTTTCATTGCGGTCGGCGCCGGCGGCGTCATCTTGAGCTCGGCCGACGGGAGCGTCTGGGTGAATCGGACCCCGACTGCGCCGGACGGCGGCGACTTGAACACGGTGGTGTACGGGAACGGGCGATATCTGGCCGAGGGCGCCGGCGCCGCCACGTCTTCTGACGGGATCAATTGGAGCCCATCCCAGCTTCCACCCAACCCGGTCTCCTCCAGCTACCAAGTCATCACCGAATCGGTGGCCGCGCTGACTTTTGGCCCCGCGGGTTTTGTCGCCGGCGGATTAGCGACGGGTTCGAATGTCCACTTTAATCACCCCGCGTACGATCCATTTACCTTCATCACGCAGGACGGCCAATCGTGGCAGAATCCGGGCGCCTTCGTTCCCTCGGCGCCGGATGTGATTTCCCTGGTGGCGGCGGCGGGAGTCTACGTGGCGTTTGGCTATGATTCGACCGCCTATTTTTCAAGGGACGCCGTCAATTGGATAGAGATGGAGCTCCCATCCAACTTCACCCGTTCCCTGACTCCCGCTGGAAACGTCGTCTGCTTCGGCGGCGGGCTTTTTGTGATTGCCGGGGTGGGGTCGAACGGAAGCGCGGCCGTGCTCAGGCACGCGGGCGCGTTTCCCCTGGCGTCCACGCCAGCCGTCCTCTCATTTTCGCAGGCGGCCTACCAGACCCATGAAAGCGCGGCCGCCGTGGAGATCGTCGTAAATCGCACCGGCAATACGGGCGTGGCGGTCTCCGCCTTATGTGAAACCGGATTGCCGGGGGATGCGGAGGAACAAACGGAGGCGCCCTATTCGATCGGACCGAACGTCGACGCCGCTTACGCGGCCACTCCGGGAGAGGATTATCAGCCCGTCTCCACGGTGCTCTCGTTCGCGCCCGGCGAAGTCTCCAAGACCATCAGCATCCCGATCCTCGACCGCCACTCGGCTTCCGCCGGGCGACGAGAGATTGGCGTGGCGCTCACCATGATCAGCGATGCGGCGACGGCGGGGACCAACGCCGAAACAGTGGTTTCGATTTTGAATGATGAGGTCGCGGTGCAAGTGGTTGGGTCGACGGTGGTCGAGGCCTGGCCGCCGAACAGCGACGAGTCCGCCGACTTTTCCGGAAACCTGACGATCGAGAGCTTCGGCCAGGCGCAGAGCGGGCCGATCCAAGTCAAGCTGGTGGCGCAGGCCGGCTACTTCAACACCAGCTTCGATCCAGCGCCCACGCTGCCGGCGGATGTGACGCTCGGAACTTTCTTCGTTTCCAGCTCCATCGCGCCTGGATCGAGCGCGACCGTCGCCGTCTCCGGCGTAACGCCGGTTCCGCAGGGGACCACGAGCGAGGGGATCTTTTGGATCGTTTACGCCGTGGTCGAGCAGGAGACGGCCGGAGTCTGGTATGATTCTCCGTCCGCGTGGGCTGTGATCGACGGGCCAGCCGCCAACGCCGTAGTCATCCGGAGCGGTCATAAATACCTCGGCGGCGGCGCGGTCCAGACATCGACTCAATTCTCCGGCGGCGATTTACCGGCCTTCACCGGGCAGCAAACGCCTTCTTTGGAAAGCGTATCGATCATCGGGCCGGCGCAGATGAACGAATTTGCTTCGGGCTCGTTCTCGGCGGTTTGCGCTTTCTCCGACGGCTCCAGTCGCACGGCCACGAACCCCGCCTGGCACAGCTCGCTCTTTAGCATCTCTTCCTCGGGGGCCTTGGCCGCCGGCGCCGTTTCGGGGCCGACGGCGGTGACGGTAACCGGGACGGTATCGTTCGGCGGCGTTGCGAAGAGCGCTTCCAAGGCGGTCCGCATCGCGCCGCTCAACCCCGGGGTAAGCCTTGCCGCGCTTACGCCGTACGCGCGCCGCACCGGTCAGCCAGGCGTCTTTCGCCTTTCGCGCACCGGCCCGACCTCCCAGCCGCTCACAGTCAGCGTCACTGTAACCACGGCGGGTTCCGGCGTCGCCCAGGCGGGCGTCGACTATACGGCCCTGCCCGCCACGGTGAGCTTTGTTCCGGGCAGCGCGACCGCAGATCTCCAGGTGAATCCGTTGGCGCCGTCGGGGACCGTGCCCGACTTGACCGTCCCGCTCAGCCTCAGCCCGGTAAGCAAGACGGCCCCTTACACCTTGGGCAAATCGACCGCCGCAACCGTCACCATCATCGGCTCCAACAGCTTGCAATTGGCTTCGGCGGCGGTGGCCAGCATGCCCGGAGCCGGGTCCGTGGCAGTGACCGTCCAGCGCGACCCGAATGAATCCACCACGGCCGCGTTGACCGTCGGCTACAGCACCGCCGATGGGACCGCCCTGGCGGGGACCGATTACACCTCGACCAGCGGCACGCTCACCTTCGCCGCTGGAGTCGCCCAACAGACGATCACCATTCCGTTGCTGGCCAATCCTTATGCCGACGGCGACCGCTCCTTTACCGTTGCGCTGGCCGATCCCGGAGCGGGTGCGTGCCTGGGCAATCCGGTGGTGTGTACGGTCACCATCGCGCAAACCCCGATCGCCTCCGCCAATTCGCTGGAAGGCGCTTATTATGGCATCAGCTCGGACACGATTCCGGCGTTCCTGCGAGTGAGCGTTGGGCGCGGCGGGGCGCTTTCGGGCGTCATTCGATCGCCTGCGACCAATCTTTCGCTGGTGGGCGTCTTCGATCATTACGGCTATTTCAGACATCGTTATCCGATCGCCGGCTCGGCGGCGCTGCTGGTCGAGCTCGAAGCGCAGCCGGGACTGATCACCGGACGGATTAGCAAGCTGGCGGCGAACCAACCCGCCATATTGGTCAATACTCTTCAGGCGGCCGGCGCGAATAGTTACTCCACGGTCAGCAACGCCTTCCTGGCCGGTGGAAAGTACACTGTGTTATTGCCGCGCGATCAGACTCGATCGGCCGACATCACTTACCCGCAGGGCGACGGCTACGCCATCCTGACCATCAGCAGCGCGGGCGCCGTTCGGGCGGTGGGCGCACTCGGGGACGGCTCGCCGTTCACTCTTGGCTCCGCCTTCTCTACCGCTCTACAGTTCCCATTTTATCTCAATCCGTACCGGGTGCGCGGATACGTCTCCGGATTAATGACGTTTGGAAGTACGCCGGGGGTCAGCGATATGGCGGGAACCCTGGCGTGGAGCAAACCGGCCCAATCGGGAGCGTATGCGGGCGGCTTTTCGGGGGCCGTCTCCGCCATCGGGGCCTTCTATCAGGGCCCGGCCAAAGGGCAGCTTCTGCTCCCGCTCAACCCCGATCCGGATGGGGACGCTCAGGCCACCGTGCTCCTCGCAAGCGCGGCCGCGGCTTCGGTCGATAAGACCATCAGCATTACGCCGGCGGACAAGGTTACGGTTGAACCGGCCGATCCCACCTTTGCGCTTACGCTCTCTCGCTCCATCGGCTACTTCTCGGGCCACTTTGTCGAGACGGGAGACAAGGCGGCGACGAGCTTCAAGGGGGTGATTTTCGAGAAGCAAAATGTTGCTCGTGGGCTTTTCGTACGGAAGCTCGCAACCGGTTACGTCGAGATCGGACAGTGACGGATGTTCAGCTCAAGGCGAATCCATCGATACACTTGAGAGAACATTGTCGCACGATCTATTCCGTAGTCGTAAAAAATATGATTCCAGACTCGAACAGAATCCTGCTTGCTGAGGATCACTACGTCTCCAGGCACCTGCTGGAGCGAAATCTTTGCAATTGGGGATATGACGTGACCACGGTCGAGGATGGAGAAGCTGCGGTGCGCATTTTGGAATCGGCGTCCCCTCCATCCTTGGCTCTCATCGACTGGATGATGCCTCGATTGGATGGATTGGATGTGTGCCGACGCATCCGCGGCCTCATTTACCAACCGTACATTTACGTCATACTCCTGACGGCCGAGACGGACAAGAGCGCGATTGCGACGGGATTGGATGCCGGTGCGGACGACTACATGATCAAACCTTACGATCCAGACGAATTGCGTGCTCGACTCAAAGTCGGACAGCGGGTGTTGAAACTTGAGCGCAATCTCGCCTCTCACGTTGGCCTATTGGAAAAAATGCTCACAGATGTGAAGCGGTTGGAGCGACTGCTGCCGATCTGCATCTACTGCAAATGCATCCGCGACGACGGAAACTACTGGCAAGAAATCGAGCAGTATATCCTCGAAAAGACCGGTACGAGTTTCTCCCACTGCATCTGCCCTGCTTGCAGCAAAAAGCTGAAAACGGAAGATCCCCTTATCTTCTGAAACGCCCTTCGTAACTCGGCGCGGACGGCCGCCGACTCCCAGCGCGTAAGGGCATTCAAGATGGCGAGGTGGAGCGCGTCTTCTGGGAGCCCCCCGAAAGCTCCGGCTTGATGCTGAAGACCGCGACGTCGTCCGAGTCGATGACGTTTTGCTCGGTACGTCGAGGATAATCCGGGCTGGCGTGCTCGTGAAGCTTGTAGCGGCCGGGGACGGCACCGTCTTCCGCCCGGCGGCCCTTGGGGCAACGGCCGCCGCGTGGGATGCCGTGCTCGATGGCGAAATCGAGAGTGGAGGGACGTCGCCGGTCTGTTCGCTGATCCGCGCCGCAACCGATTTAGGCGACAAGCTCTCTGCAACCGCCGAATCAACTTACTCTAGAAAGGCACCGGGTCCTTGATCGTCCACCTCGGCCGGCGTGGCCAAAAGTGCGTTCAAAAAGGCCGTTCGCTCCTTAGTTAGGTGCGTGTTGTAGAAGAGCCCTCCCTTGCTTGCGGGATAGCGAGCGGCAAACAGCGCAACATTCTTGTCTCGGAAGGTGATCCACGCCTTCTGCGCCTCAATGAAGCTCGCTCGTTCCTGCGGATTTCTGATCGTGGCAAGCACCGCTTTGTAGGCGACGTTCAGCGCCGCATCGGCTTGGTTAAATTCTTTGCCGACTTCGCTGGCGGAGGCAAACTGAATAAGAGGCGACGCGTTGAGTGCGAAAACGGCGAGCATAACGGCCGCAATCGGCCAAGGAGAGCGGAAATGAAATGAATCGGGCATAGGTGACCTCATACGGGAACGGTGGATCGGGGCAAGCGATAGGAGCAAGCTCAAAAACCAACCCGAGGCGCCCACGCTCCGCGCCGAATCGCCCGCCTCATCGAAGATTCCTCGACCAGGTCGACGCCATGGTTGGCTCCTTTGTCGGGCTGTAACCGTCGTCCACCATCCCAAGGCGAGCGAGCGGCGACTCAAGCGCCCTGATCGCGCTCAGACTCACGACGCGCCACGTCATCAAGCCGGGCAAGCGGTCGATGAGGGTCGACTGGCCGCCGTTCTCTGGTGGAGTCGGACTCATTCGACTATTTTGGCAAGGAAGGATCTTGATTTTGAGACCCGAATCGGACTACCGGTATGGCCCCCCGAGCCGCTTGCGCCCGATCACACGTTGCAGACCATTATCTTATGAAAATGCAATTCGTTCGGCTCGCCGCTCTCTCCGCCTTTGCTCTGGCTCTCGTTTGCGCTCAGGACAAGCTTCAAGCGGATACCGTTGTGACCACGACCACCACCGGGCTGGTCAGCGAAGCAACGCCGGACGATATCGTAATCCGCACGGAAGCAGATCCGGTCCCCATTCGCTATTTCGTCTCGCGCCATACTACTCTATCAGGCTCTCATGGACGATGCCGAGTTGGAGGCGACTGAAGAGCACTCCTGCGACTGGTGAATCCAATAATGGCAAATACCGACCAGAGGATGTAATTGGGAAACCAAGCCGACCACCATGAGGTCGAGAAAAACTCGGCAGACGGTCTCGTGAAAATAAACAACGCGGCTAAGTTCAAGGCTAGCGTACACGGCAACCCAATCAGTGCGAGTGTTTTAAGTGATTTCATATTCCTGCTGAGCGTGGTGAGGCCGAATGTTCCGAAGGTAGACGTGCTTTCGTTTCAGTCAATCGGCAGAACCATGATTAACATCCTCGAAAATAGTTCCATCGAGTTCTATCGACGCTTCCGATAATTCGGGATACTTACTGATTGTAATCAATGTACAAAAACCGGGACTCTTTGCCGTGAGCTTTCGACCATAATAGGAAATCCGACTGAGCATGCTTGCTCTTGCGGCTAGTCTCATTTGTTGAAACCACTCGTCTTGCATGGTGAAATCAGAACTTCTTTGGAAATGACCGCCGTGTTTCGCCGCGTAAGAAAGCATGTTCAATCGGATTTTTTTCAGGATGGGTGACGCCCACGTCATTAATTCATCATGTTTGAGCCAATAATTGTCTTCGGATTTCGGTTCGTGATACCAGCATGCATCAACGAGCTTCGGCACAATCAGCCCAGCCGTTGCAGCCAACAGAAAGAAGGGAATGAGGAGCTTGCTGGGTGGTGTCACTTTGGAGACGATACCAGGGCAGTTCAATGGAGCAAGAGCTTTTCACATCCCGCGTAGAAGTCGAAGACTCAAACCGCTGATGATGTAAAAACACGGTGCAGTAGGTGCAGCAGCACTAAAGTTGCCGCTGCTGCACCACCTACGCCAGCAACCAAGGTGCAATGGTGCAACAGGTGCCATTTGCGGTGCTGCACCTCTGCACCATTCACTTTGTGATGTACTGATCAGCCAATCGTTTTGCATCAGCATCCTCATTCTTGCCCTCCGTGTATCCTACCACAGCCGAATTCTCCTTATCTAACTTAATCACAATGAGGCATGATTTCAGTTGCTCTGGATTCTTGTCGTCCTGTCCATTAAGCCTGTAGATAATCGCGTACGGCATGAACTGCCCCTTTACGTTCAAGCCTCTCCATTCGACCACGTCATTCGCCTTATTGGGAAAATGCCCAGGTGAAAGTGCAAACGTGGCGTTCATCAAATCGACGACGATTGTGCCGTATTTGATGTTGAGCCAGCTTCTGGCGTCTTCTCCCTCAAACATCAACTCGTAGCCACCGTATCCTTTGCAGCGCACTTCAAAGAAGTCGATCTCGTCTTTGTCGGTGGATTGTTTTAGGAGTTTCCCGGTTTTGGTGCTGCTGTATTCAGATGTCGGTTCACCGGCTCTGGCGTCGATAAAGAAGAGCAGGCACATATAAGGGACAAGGAATCGACGGAGTGGCACCATTAGGGAATGTCAAGGTTACTAGTTTGCGGTGCTAAGAAGCAATTTTTCACGGTCCATACACTACCCACACTCACATCAATCCGACAACCAGAAAGGAGGCAACCCATGCCCACAAGGAATACCCAGATCCTGCGGCAGATCATCGAAGCTCTCGATGTCCAAAGCCCGGAGGAAGCACTGGCACGATTGGAGGAGCACTTCAAAGACAAGCTCCTCGTTGTCGCTGGTGATACAGACCATTGATCGTCAGGATCAGGAATTACGGCTGTCCATCACCACAACCGAAAGTGCCGCTGTTCTCGACTACATCGCAGATAGAGCACTGGCAGGCGGCAGGCATCAGCATCGACACGACGGAGGAGGTCATCAATCTCCTCTACCCTGATCGATTTCAGGAGCCGTAGGCGATCATCGCGGCTCGTTACGAGCTAAATCTGAGAATCGCCGAACACTGGGGAGTCTCACGAGCCAGTAAACAAGCCAAGATGCGAGAGCAATAATCGAGAGCAGCGCGACTGCAAACGCAGCGAAGCCGACAATCGGAATGCGATCAAATAAGTGATCCATTGGTCTGAGAACGAAAAACGATGAGATCACAATCCACCAGCCGATCTGTGCGAGGTATTCGCACGCCCACCAAGGCGGATTCCATTCGGCAGGCGGAGCTGGGGGAAAGGCGGTAACCTCAATGACGCAAATCATCAGAAAGGCTGCCGTCAACACGGCGAAAAGTAGAGGTATGCGCTTCATCGTCGGTTTATGCAGAGTAGTCGTGCCCTGAAAGGAGGCGAGCACATTCTGCCTCAAGGCGAGATGAGGAAGGTGTCATGATCAACCTCGATCAGCGGTTAATGATCAGAGTCTCAGTCTACCTTCGGTGTACTGAGGATCTTTTCTTAAGCCGTGACTGAGTAAAGAAATACTCCTTTCCGTATCCGAGGGACAATACAGCGGACCCTCGGGGAAAAGGTAAGCGATCGAATACGCGCTGGGCGAATGGAGCTCGCTGCAGCTCTATCTGGCGGATGGGCGGTCGGAGATCGACAACAATTTAGTCGAGAACGCCATCCGGCCCACGGCGGTCGGTAAGAAAAACTGGCTCTTCTTCGGCGAAGCCAAAGCGGGAGAAAGCAGCGCGATCATCTACACCCTCATTGAATCGTGTCAAAGGCGTGGCCTTGACCCATTTGCCTACCTTCGGGACATCTTCACGCGCCTGCCCACCGCGACCAATTCGCAAATCAAAGACCTCACGCCCGCCGCGTGGGCCGAAGCGAAGACGGCGAATAAGCTGCGCGTCGCAGCATGATTGCATAAACGTCATAGGGCTTGTGCTCTGACGCTTATGCTCGGCCTTGGCAAAATCCACGCCACCCGACTCGATAATCTTCAAGGTGGCCGGCTTGTCGCTTACCGCTCGACGCGGCGGTGAAGCGCCGCGTGTTCGTGTTTACCTCGCACTGCGGCGGCATCCACCATGCCTCAGATGATGGCAATCACTTCCTCGGTTGCCATCCCGGCTCTTCACCGCGATATCCGCAGACGCGGCGCCACGGATTGGGCTCAAAATCGGAGCAGTGCTCACGTTCGCGGCCAGCCCCGTGAACCCATCGGGAATGAGCCGAGGGTGAGACTACACTCTTACATCCGTTTCAGGTGGCATGCCCCGCCAGAAAATCTTTCCCGCCGCGATCGCGTCGCCCAACCGTCTAGAGTCCCAAGTCCTCGGGAGCCTTTTGGCCGCCGCGCCCGCCGTGACTGAAGGGGCTGAGCGCCGAGTCGCCGCGTTGTACCGCTGCCGTGGCCGCGAGCGCATCCAAGGCGGAGCGCGCTGCAGCGGCTCTGGCCTGCAAAGCTGCGAAGCGCACGGCTTGCTGGCGATAGAGCCGTTCCAATTCCAAGCGGTCGACTTCGGCCTCCGCGCGGGTCCCGCCCCACGTTCGCGCGACTTTGGTCTGCAAGCGCTTCAGAGCATCAAGCACTGCTCCAAATGCTTCGACCGCGTTCGCCGCATTTTCGGGGATCGGATTTCGCGCGTAGTTGTCCACCATGGCCGGCAAGCGTTGCGTGAGGGGAAGCTCGGTCGCGTGCGCAGGCTCCCGCTCTGTCTGCTCCAGGTGAAGGCCTCGATTCTTCACGCAGGCGCCGCCGGCGAAGGCAAGACAGAGCGACAAAATAATGGCGGGAATACGCATATCATCCACTACATCGTACGTCGGGGCGCCGGTGGTCAGGTACAAGTGCACGAAACTTCCTAGTAAGCGAGAATACGCATTTGAGCCCCATTGGAATTTGCCGCCGACCGTTCTTATTCCTGAGCGCGAAGGGATAAGAATGGGGGTGACTTCGGCCCGAAGGCACGGCAAGCGGTTGGCTTCATGATCAACGCCGGTTAGGAAGAGCGAGGAGCGAACCTACGCGAATTTGCGGAGGCAACGAGCTTGCGACGCTTAGTTAACTCTCTGCATCTCCGATTTTATACGGAGGGCCGCTTGACGAAGCCGAAAAATGAGGCACAGGTGTACGCCCACCCCCGCCGGAGCGTGTAAAGCGATTCTCGGCGAATGGCTTGCCCCCCCAACTTTGGCACAGACGCTGCTTAAGTACCGTGTGCAAGTTATAAGAACTACAATGCACAGCAATTACCATAGTTATACTTTTACCCACTGGCTTTCGGTTGCTGTGCTCGCCGCAGCTCTAATGTGCTCCCACTGCGCAGCACAAATGTCGAGCATCGTCTTGGCCTGGAACTCGGACGCAGATCCGACGGTTGCCGGTTTTCGGGTGCATTACGGCGCCAGCAGCGGTCAGTATACGCAGACGGATGATGTAGGAAATGCCACGACTGCAACGATTTCCGGTTTATCGGCAGGAGAGACGTATTATTTCGTGGTAACGGCTTACAATGCTGCCGGCGACGAAAGCGCTCCATCGAATGAAATTTCTTCGACCACGCCGGGGATCGCGTTTACCTCGGTGCCAGGAGCGCAAACGGTGACGGCGAGCCTGAACGGCTCGGCCATCGTTCCCAATCTTGTTTCGCTGACAACGGCTACGGACGAAGCGGCCATCACGGGCCTCACCCAAGCGCCGCTGGCCGGCGCCACCGTCGGCGTCGGCTCGTACACAATCGTTCTCACCGCGAGCGACGCGGCCGGCAATACCGCAACCGCGAACGTTCCATTCACCGTGAATCCCGCCGCGCTCGTCGCCGCGCCCGATGCGTTTGCGCTCACCAGCACGGCTTCGGTGACGCTCAGCGTGCTGGCCAACGACGTCGTTCCCGCTGGCTATGCCGTTTCCATCGTCAGCGTGAGCCGGGCCTCCCTTGGCAATGTCAAGATCAATGCGAACAACACGATCACGTACACGCCGCGGGCGTCGTACGCCACCTTCGCCGGAAGCGACTCCTTCACGTATACGATCAGCGACGGTTTCAGCGGTCCCGGCGGCACGGCCACGGCCACGGTGACCCTCCGCAATCCGTTCTATCGGATCAAAGGCGGCTACGGCGGGCTGCTTTCTTATTCCTCGGGCGCCTCCACGCCGACGACCGGCGGCTACCTCACGTTGACGCTGACCGGGACTGGCGCCTTCACCGGCTCGCTTCGGCTCTCCGGAGCAGCCTATGCGTTCTCGGCTGCTTTCAATAGCAGCGGCGTCGCCAATGTGACGATTAAGCGTTCCGGCAAACCCTCGATCACCCTCGCCCTTACCTTGGATGTGGTTTCCGGGAGTACGATCTCCGGGACGGTTTCCGACGGCAGCACGACCTACGCGGCGAATACAGGGGCCCGCGAGCTCTACAACTCGTTGACGAATCCGGATCCATCGGCCGGCGCCTACACCGTCCTGTTGCCGGCCCCGCCTGCCGCTCCCGGCGGGGCTCCAGCCCTGCCGCAAGGCGCCGGGTGGGCGACGATGCACGTGACTGAAAACGGCGCGGTGTCGGTTGTCGGCAAGCTTGGCGACGGAACGGTGCTCAGCGTCGGGGCCTTCATGCTGCAAGGATCGAACGACACGTTTCCCTTCTATGCACCGATCTACTCCGTGCCCGGGATCGTGGCCGGCATGATCACCTTCGAGGATCTCGCTGCCAGTGATTGCGATGGATCGCTGACTTGGGTCAAGCCCGCCCAGACCGCTGCAGGTCTCTATCGGTCGGGCTTCAGCACCAGCGTCAGTTTCCAGGGCGCCATGTATGCCGTGCTGCCGAAGACCCAAGTCCTCGCCTTTTCGAACCCGACGGCCGGCGCCGCCACCATCCAACTCAGCCAGGGCAACTTGGCTTCGCCCATCGACCACATGCTCTCGGTCTCGAATCTCAATGTGGTCGCCGTGACGGACGCGAGCACGGACAACCTGAAGCTGACGATCGGCGCCTCTTCCGGGATGTTCACCGGCAGCTTCATCGCAAATCCGGCCGTATCAAAGAGCGCCACCCCGATCAGCGGGGTCGTCTACCAAAAGACCAATATCGGGGCCGGCCTTTTCCTCGGCGCCTCGCAAGCGGGCAGCATCACCCTCACTCCGCAATAGCGGCCCAGCGAATACCCTTTCAGCAGTGGATTTCGGCCGCAATTGGGAGCGCGGCTACAACGATTTCAGGATGGCGATCGCCTTGCTTTCAAAGATCTCCTCCCATTCCGGGGCCACGAGCGAGTCGCAATCCTCCTGTGCGTAGCCGGTGTTTTTGCGCTGGGCGGCGGTGGGGGTGTAATAGATGTAGCCATTACTGTAGCCGGCGATGTAGGCATTGGGGGCGTCTACGGCTTGCTTGATCTTGAGGCCCACCTGCACCGTGAGCTCGCCGGGGAACGTGACGAGCTTGAAATCGCCCAGGCGCACACCGGTCACTTCGGCGTCGAGCGTCGGCTGGCCGGCGGCTTGGTTCTGCGCGAGATGCTTCTGCAGCAGGGCAAGGTTCGCATTCAGACGCATCAATTGCTCCATCGTCTGGAGATTGGCCAGATAGGCCTCCACCCCGGCGCGATTGTCGGCATCCATCGGCGCAATCGTGTGATGATCGAGGGCGCGGTCATGGAGATAGCTCTGCGCATAGTGGGAAGGGAAATCGGGCCAGAGCCGTTGCTCGAGGAAGAGCGGGAGGAAGGTCTTGAAGTTGAGGTTCGATTGTTTGATCGACTTCAAGAGACGGGTCTGCTCGGCCTCGATGGCGCCGATGCGCCGCTCGAGATCGGTCCCGCGCGGGATCGACAGGGTCTCGTGGCGGAGCTTGAGCTCGGCGTTGGCCACGGAGCGGATCTGCCGCGCCGCCCGCAGCACGCTGAGGCCGAGGAGATCGCCCAGCGGCTCGGCGTCGGGCGGGCGGCTGACTTCTTTGTAGCGCACTGGATTGAGGTCGCCGGCGCAGCCTTGAATGAAGAACGCGACCGCTCCTTCGCCCAGCGTCTCTTCGATCAGCCGGGAGGCGAAGCCGGGGAAATCGGCAGAACATCCTTTGCTCGGCGGATTCATGATCGGGTGGCAGGCGAAATTGTAAATCAGCGCCAACGGCCGGCCGTCGAGGCGATCGATGCGCGCAATGCCGATTTGCGGGTCGATCGGGCCGACCGCAGCGATCTCTTCGTCGCGCGGCATGGAATAGGCGCGGCGCATGTCGATTTCACTGCCATCCTTCATTTTCAAACGGCGATTCTCGCTGATGCGGTCCTCCGCCCCGGAGGCGCTCCCTACCTTCACCGGGACGAGCTCGCGAAAGGCGTCCCTCACCACCTGGACCGTGAGCGCCTCGACGTCGGGGCGGACGAGGCCGTGGCAATGGCTGGCATTGATCAGAACGCTCTCGGCCGGGACGCCGAGCTCCTGCAGAAGCTGGGCGCGCACCTTGGGAAGGAAGTCATTGCCGATCCGGCCGATCTCGCCGATCGCCACGGCGTCGATGGTGATCAGGACCAAGGTGACGCCGTCCCGTTTCAAGACGAGGGCCTTGGCAAAGCACGGGTCATTCACCAATCCCGTACGATCGGTGATATCGACCTTGCCGACGCCGGCGAGAAGCTCGCCCGCAGCGCCGGCGTGCGAAAGCGACAAGACGCCGACCACGCACCCAAGAAAGAAAAACAAGGCGGAGCGTGCGGCGGCTGCACAACGCCGGAGGGGAAAGTGAAGAAGGTAAGGGCGAAAAGTAGAGGTCATGACGGGAGGCGTGATTGGAATAGCAAGCAGAACCAGCAACGAGATGCCGCGTACGGTCAATTCCCCATGAGAGGAGGAAATTGGGCTCGGCCTCGGCGCCGCGAAAAAACATTACGGGGGAGGTGTTTCCACCCGGAAAACGATGGCGCCCTCGAATTGAGGCAGCGAGATGACGATCGCCCCATCGGCCGCGTCCAGGTTTCGCGAGAAGATTTCGAGTCCGGAACGCCAATTGATAAAATGGACGCGCCGATGACCGTCGGCGGCGGGAACGGTGACGCTCTGGCCGTCGAGATCCCGCATCGGCCAATCGGGCGCGCGGCATCTGGCATCGCGAAACCAGCCGAGGACCATCCGATCGTTTCGGAGCGCGGCGCCGAAGAGATCGGAGGAGGTTTTCACTTCCAACGGCTGAAAGCCTGAGAAATCGATGCCGTCCATAAATTGAACGAGAGGCGCGGAGACGTCTTGGTAAGCAGGTGACAAATCGAGGCCCGAGTACCTGGCATATCCATCCTCCCACCAAAACATGCGGGCGCTGAGCGCCCCGGAGAGGGCGCCGGCCCACACGGCGAAGCGAAGTCCGGTGAGGGACTCAGGACGACCGGTGGGTGTTCCGTGCGTGGTGGGCGGACGTGAGTCGAGGCCGGACTCGCCAAGGAAGACGGGCTTGCCGTAGCGCCGGAGCCGGTCGTGAACCGTCGAAAGGACGAGCTCATCGAGATTCCCGGCGAAGCGCGGCGCATCGGCGTAAGGATGCACCTGGACGAAATCGATCGACGGCGCCCCGAAGACCTCCGGCCAGTCGAGGGCGCCGGAAAGCGAGATAGTGACGGGATGGCGCCGAGGATCGGCCGAGCGAATCGCCAGGGTGGCGCGCTCGGTAAAGACGCCGGCGGACTTGGCATCCGCGCCGGAGACGAGATCGACCTCGGAAAAGGCTTCCCAGGCGGCGATATTGCGCCGGTCGCGCCAGCGCTGCACGCACTGGGCGAGCCAATGCAGCCAGCGCTCCTGACATGGGCCGTCGGCTAGCAATTCCGAGGGGCTCGCGACGAAGCCGCCCAAGGCGCGGTTGTAAGGATTCGCCGCCCATTCAGGCCACGGCTCGCCCTTCCCGCCGTCGCTCCAATTGGCCCAGTCATCGAAGACCGGCAGGACGCAGATTCCGCGCCCCTCGGCCGCATCGAAGACCTGGCTCCAAAAGTCGATCCAATCCTCGTCGATCTCTCCCGCGGGGGAGCCCGACTTGCGGCCATGCATGAGATGGATGCGGGCGAGCGTCTCGCCGGCGGCGGCCATCGCGGAGAAATCATTTTGAAAATCGCCGAGCTTCATGCCCGTCACATTTCGCCCGAGGAGCGGCTGCGGCGGATTGGCCGACAACCGAAGGTAGAAGGCGCCCGGCTTCCACGCCGGGAGCGCGGGGTCGCCGGCGCCGGAGCTCTGCGCGTCCGCACGCGCGAAAAGCAAGGCAAGGAGCAGAAAGGAGTAGAGCGCGCGCATGGGAGGAGGCAAGTCACGAGCTTGATCCCCTCCCCGCCCGCTGTCGAATGGATCTATTAAACGAATTGCAGAGACCATCGTAATTCCGGGTGGGCAGCGGTGGCTCATTTGTCACTCCCCATTCGTCCTTTCCCCCATCCCCAATTCTCTTTGCCGTTTCGTTATTATAATTCTTCCCCTTACTTTACTGGCTGCTCGTATGGTCCTCGGCCGATATCCGCCGGTAACAAATCATGGTGGAGCTCGGAGGCAGCGGAGAAGACGCGCCGCACGGCATCGATATAACCAAATCCATATTCCCGGTGCGGGGCGAGGTAGTGGCCTTCGCTCCATTCGTTCCAGCAATCGAGCAGCAGGATTTTGTGGCCGAGCTCGTTGGCCGGCTTGGCATCGACGACGGTTTTGGCCTGCCGGAGCAAGCTCTCGAATTGGTCCGGGGAAAGGTGATAGCTCGGCCCTTCGTCGTGCCAGCCACTCCAACCCTGCGAGACCGTGACGAGCTGAGGCAGCGGCGAGATTTCCTGCATCTTGCGGATGGAGGCGAGCTGGCTCTCCACGGCATGCGCCGGGTCGCTCACCGGCCAGCAGTACTCGAAGATGCAGTCGAAGCCCATTTGCTTCCGGAAGGCGAGCTCGTCCGAGTTGGTGTTGCGGAGCTCGCTGAGGATATAGAGGCCATCAAAACCCTGGTGGCGGCAGAGCTCGCGCATCTTGTCGAACGCGCGGGCCACATTGGCCGGGCCGCCCAGATCCTTCGACAGTTTGTAGGCGTCGTAAATGTAGAGCAGCGGCCTGTTGTCGATCTTCAGGTAGCTGGGGTGCTGGAAGTAGTTCCTCGTCCAGAAGGGCAGCAATCTCTCGAGCAGATCGGCTTCGCCGGAGACGCCGGATTGTCCCCACGAGCTCATGTCGCGCGCCTGGTTTTCCCACATGATGGAAAATTTGAACTGGTCGACGAACCGCGATTTTTTCAGCGCCTCGATTGCGCCCGCGTAGCGCGTGTCTACGGCCTCCGCCCGGCCCGAGCGATACCAGCAATAGACGAAGAAATTGATGCCGTGTTCGACAGCCCATTTCGTTTCCCAATCGGCGACTTCCGGATTGGTATCGTCGTAATGGCCGAGCGCCGGGGTGCGTTCGGGGTGCTTGATGACCTGCTGCCAGACGTTGCCTGTCGGCGCCCCTTCCCAGAGCGGGCAATTATGCGCTCCGACAAGGATGGAAGTCTTCACCGGCACGAGAGGCGGGATGTAAGGCGGCTGCCCGGGGACGGGATCTGCCGCCATACAGGCTCCGGCGCCGGCCACGAATAGTGCGGCGGTCGCGGCCAGTAGATAAAGGGCAGACCGATAGGAGAGCGCGGATGCATTCACATCACCACCAGGCTCGGCACACGCCGCGAAGTCAAGACTAGAGGTTCAAGAGCCGGAGCAGCTCGACTCGATGGAAAGAATCCGAGCCGCGGTGCGGGTTTTTATTCTTGGACATGGCGGTATTCTCCGCCTCATTCGCGTATTGACTGACATCCTTTCCCTCCTGTATTTGTGGAGGCGCATGGAGACGATCGCTTCCCTGTTGCTGCTCATGGCATGCGTTTCAGCATTGGCGGGCAGGATCGTCGTCAGCAACGAGAGGATCGCCACCGCGGGGACTGCAAATGTCCTCCGCGAACATCTGCGGATTCTCGCCGTTATCCCTTCGCCTGACTCCATCCCCGAGCTGGCCGCCATGGATCGAACCCGTCTTCGACGATACCTGTCCGCGCAAGCGCAGGCCTTTGGATAAATGTAAATACCCCAACGCAAATACCCCTCAGCCCCCCAGAACCGATGACGAGATCCGCTGCCCTTCCCCTGTTTGCCGCGATGGTCGCCCTTGCTGCTTCATCACCCGCCGCCTCCGCTGCCTGCCTCATCCACACCGGTGTGCCCGATGAATCCAAGTCCCCCACTGATGAATCCCAGCCGCACTTCGATTTGGAGGACAACCTGACCGGCGATTGGTTCGGCCTTCGGAACTGGCTTTACGATCACGGCGCGGACATCAACGGCTCGTACGTCGCGGAGCCGGCGTTCAATCCATCCGGCGGCGTTCAGCGCGGAGCCACCTACCTGCACAACATCGGTCTCAGCGGGCTCTTTCATCTCGATAAGCTCATCGGCCTGCCCCATTCGGATTTCCTCGTCACCTTCTCCCAGCGCTCCGGACGCGGCCTGACCCAGGATAAAATCGGCAATGCCATCAGCGTGCAGCAGATCTACGGCGGCGGGGAGACGTACCGCCTGGTGCAGATGAGGATGACTCATCACCTCTTCGACGATCGCTTGACTCTTTCGTACGGGCGCGTGACCGCCACGGCCGATTTCCTCACCTCGCCCTTCTACTGCGCCTTCGTGAACAACGGCATCTGCGGCCAGCCGCCCGCGCCCTTTTTCAATATGCCAAACGGCATCACCGCCTATCCGCAAGGGACCTGGGGCGCCGTCGCCGCGCTCAAGCTGCCGCAAGAGACCTACGTCAAATTCGGCGTCTACGATGGCGATCCCAATGTCGGTGACGACGTCAGCCAGCACGGAGCCAATTTCAGCTTCGGCCGGAATGGCGTGCTGATGCTCGCCGAGCTCGGCTGGAAACCGAAAGAGGGATTTTTCGGCATGCCCGGCCGCTACAGCTTCGGCGGCTACTACCATACCGACCACGAACCGGACGTCGCCCGCGATGTTTTGAATGGGAATCGTTTCCTGACCGGCCTGCCCGCGCTCGAGCACGACAGCCAGGAAGGCTATTATCTCCTTTTCGAGCAGATGCTGCATCGCAATGCGGGCCGGCCGGAGACCGGCCTGAACGCCTTCACGACTTTCGTCGCTTCGCCCAATGAGACAAAGAGCGTGATTCCGTACTTCCTCAATGGCGGCCTCGTCTACCAAGGCCTGATTCCCGGCCGCCCCAACGACAAACTTGCCCTCGGCGGCTACTACGCCTCGTATAGCAGCGACCTGCGCAACGCCCAGCGCGAAGCCGGCCTCGCCCCGCAGCACGCTGAAACCGATCTTGAGCTCAACTACCAGGTGCAGGTCACGCCGTTTTTCTACGTGCGGCCGAATATCCAGTACGTCATCCAACCCAACGGCCAGACCAACATCGAAAACGCCCTCGTCCTCGGCGCCGAAGTCGGCATCACCTTCTAACCTGAGCTTCGATCGAAGCTCAGTCTAACCCGGCTCAACGAAGCTGGGTCCTACCGCGACCGGGTCCGTACGTGGCGTACTGCACCAACCAGATTCTCACTGGGACCCGGTGGGTTTCTCACCGTCGCCACCTCCCCGTTTCCGCACGGACCCTCGCGCCAGCCAAAGGCAAACGCCCCCAAACGCCATCATCACCGGCCCCCAGTAGAGGTTGATGTTGATCCCCAGGGATACCACATCCGTCCCCGAGTCCGCACGAAAGCCCGCGACGACGAGCAATCCCCCGAGGATCACAAAAAGCCAACCCAGTGGCACGCGGAGATCGAAGAAAGTCATCGTAGGTTACCAAAAAATGATGTTCAGGATCAGCGCCAGCGCCAGCACCGCCGCCCCGATGGCCGCCGGTCGCTGATACCACACCACGCCCTCTTCCGTCGTCCGCGGAGTCAACGACGAAACGAGCCCGGTTAGCTCCTCATCGGTCTTCAACTGCCGCGTCACCAGCGAGATCAAAATCGTGACGCCAAAACAGACGCTCCACGCGAAGATGGCAGTCCAGAAATTCTGCGCCATCTCGCTGGGATAAACCTTCACCACGTGGCCCAACCAGCCGCCTTTCACCAGCGACGACGCTCCGTGCGGTTGCGTCAGCCCGTGATGCACAGCGGCCGCGAGAATCCCGCTGATCAGGCCCGCGAACGCCGCGTGCCCCGTCGTGCGCCGCCAAAACATCCCCAGCAAAAACGTGGCAAACAGCGGCGCATTCACGAAAGCAAACACCAACTGGAGCAGGTCCATGATGTTATTGAAATGGGCCGCAAAATAAGCCGCCGCGACGCTGATCGCGATTCCCACCACCGTCGCCATGCGCCCCATCCAGAGAAGCGCGGAGTCGCTCGCCTTCGGGCGCAAATAAGCATGGTAGATATCGTAGGTCCACACCGTGTTGAAGGCGGTCACATTCCCCGCCATGCCGGACATGAACGAAGCCATCAGCGCCGTCAAACCCAGCCCCAGGATCCCCGGCGGGAAGTAATGCCGCAGCATCAGCGGGATCACCAAATCGTAGTTGAGCGAGCCATCCGGCTTGGCTGGCAGCGAAAGCTCGCTCACCCCGTGCCGCTGCGTCAGGGCCATCGCGATCATCCCTGGCAAAATGACCAGAAATGGAAACAACATCTTCGGCACGGCGGCCACCAGCGGCGTGCGGCGCGCTGACGCCATCGATTCCGCGGCCATCGCTCGCTGCATGACCAGGAAATCCGTGCACCAGTAGCCAAACGAGAGCACGAATCCGAGCCCCATCAGCATCGCCAGCCACTCCACTCCCATCGGGTTCGCCGAGGCGCTCCCCATGTATTGCCACGAATGAGTGAGTGCGCCCGGCGCGAATCCCTGCGCCACGGAAACTTCCGCCAGGCGCGCCTGCAATCCGCTCCAGCCGCCCACGTCGCGCAACCCCAGGAAGACCAGCGGCGCAAAGCCCGCGATGATCAGGAAAAACTGCATCACTTCATTGTAAATCGCCGAGGTCAACCCGCCCAGGGAGATGTAGAGCAGCACGATGATCGCCGAGAGCCACACACTCACGCTGAAGTCCCAGCCCAGGATGAGATTGAGCAACAGCGCCATCGCGTACATCGAAATGCCCGACGAAAAAACCGTCATCACCGCAAAGCTCACCGCGTTGAGCGCACGCGTCTTTTCGTCAAAACGCAGCTTGAGATACTCCGGCACGGAGCGCGCCTTCGATCCATAGTAAAAAGGCATCATGAAGATGGCCACGAAGACCATCGCCGGGATGGCGCCCACCCAATAGAAGTGGCTCGTCATGATCCCGTACTTGGCCCCGGAGGCGGCCATCCCGATCACTTCCTGCGCGCCGAGATTCGCGGAGAGAAAGGCGAGCCCGGCCACCCACGTCGGGATCAGCCGACCGGAGAGAAAGAAATCCGAGCTCGTGCGCATATAGCGCTTCAGCACAAAGCCGATCCCGAGAACGAAAGCGAAATAGACGACAAGGATCGCGAGATCGATCGGCTCGAGATGGATCGGCTTCATTGAGAAAGGGGGAACTTCCGCATGACAGGATGCACCGCCAGCGCGCCCTTGCAAGCAATTCCGTAACGGCAATTTCGTACTCGCAGCGGCCCACGAAGCGGAGAACCGCATTCAGCTCCGCGCCTTGCATTGCTCGAGCTGGCTCAAGAGGTGGACGACGGACGCTACGCCGTGAGCGGGCAGCCGGAGCGCCGGCTGCTGTACGCGGCCCACATCAACGCGGATAGGGACGAGCGCGGCTTACCCGTGGTCAGCAACGGAATCGCCATGAGCATGCTCCATCACAGCGCCTACGACCTGAACCTGATGGGCATCGATCCGGACGGCGTCGTTCACATCAACCGTGATTTGCCTGAAATCCACAACGGCCCGACACTTCACCACGCCCTTCAGGATTTGGACCACGCGGCGATGAAATCGCCGCCCGAGTATTAAACGATCGGCTGTACCAGCGATCGTTTCTGCAAGGACCGAAATCGCAACCATTGATTCAGCGCAAAGGCGGCGGCAGCCAGCGGCGGAAACGAAAGAAGTGGCCACAGGCGAGCCAATTTGCCCGAATTTGCAGTCACAGGAAGAGGGACATCGAATCGGGCCAGGTCAGCCCCACGCGACACGAGAATCTGTAACTGCCAATTCCCGGTGGCGTTCAGCTCGACAGGAGCAGCGTAGAGAAGTTTGTTTGACGCCTGTTCCCGCGTGGCTCGAACGCTCCGCTTACCTGTCCCACCCAATAAGGGCATCCCTGCCCTGGGCCGGCAGCAACTGGCCTGCGGCGGCCCCACGGTGATGCCTCTGGGAGGACTTGGAGTAAAGCTGACAGCGGCATCCAATACCACGTTGCCGGTCCCCGCTTCCTGGATAAGCATGCTTACGTCGGTTAATCCCTCCGGAGTCCTTTCCGGCGGCGAAAACACAGTAACCGAAAATGGACCCTGCGTTTCACGAAGCCGGATGATCCCGCCATCGCCGTTTGCCAGCCGTGGAGCAGACACGATGAAGAGAGCCAAGACTAAACAAAGGCGAAGCATACGCAAGCAAAGTCAATAAGAAATGGGAGCCGGCATCCCGCGCATCTCCATTGGTTGCAGGCATATCCAGACACCAAAGGTGTAGAGCAAAACGGCCACTCCCGCCCATGGGACCATCACAGCAAATGCGGAATGGAGCCCGGACGCATAGACGCGAGAAATCCGCCAACCCAGATAAAGCGTCGCTAACAGTCCGACATCCAACAGCGCGGTTTGCAATCCCCACAAATGCTCCATGCTGATGACGGGACCGGCCAGGGAAAAATGCGATTGGCCGCCGAATGCCCAGCCAAAGTCTCCGAATACCCGTTGAAAAACCGGCACGGCGGAATCCCAACCCAGCAGAAAGTGAAATAAATAGTGGGCAGTCCACATCGCCGTTGCGAGCGGAATTAGCGCGAAAGAAAAGCGGCTGATCATTCCGCGAATCGGGTCTTCAATGCCCGCGATGGCCCGGCCCGCCAGAACACTGCCGCCAACGAGAATGAGAAGAACCAGAAACAGAGCCAAAAACAGGGCGCTCGTAAGCGGATGAGTTGACGAAAGGCTCAGCTCCGCGGCCATGTGATCCCGCCATCTTGCGATCGGCGTCACCATGAGCGCCGCGTTCGCGAACGCGGCAAATACGAACACCAACGCCAGGACTGCAATATCCAGACGGCGCGAAAGTCGACCCACGGATGCTCGTTGCGGATCTCGAACGATATCCATGCCCGGCGCGACGGCCAACACCCCGATATTTTCGTGCGGGCAGGCACGAACACAATCGAGACAGAATGTGCAGTCCAGATTCCCCGATTTTCGCGGCAGATGGAGCTCCATTTCGCAACCGCGGTGGCGCTCGTTTCCGAGCAAGCAATCATGCGTTTGGCAACGGGCGCACACATCCGGATCGCGGATCTTGACTTCGAGCGGCGATAGCAACGACGCGACGAAGTTGAATTGTCCGATGGGACAAAGGTACTTGCAGAAGCTCGCGCCGCTGAAGCGCGCATCAATCACGAGAGCGGCCAGAAAATAGATTATGATTAACCAGGCCGTCCAAATCGGCCTATCCCAAAGGCTGAAGACTTCATAAGCCCAAAAAAAGAGGGAGAACAATACCACGGCACACCACTTGGAACGCAGTGCTTTTGGCCATGATTGTTTCCGCAGACCCAGACGACGCCCGAGCTCGCGGAAGAGCATGAAGGGGCATGCCATGCAAAAAAAGTTTCCCGCCGACAAAAGCGCGATGATCACAAATGCCCGCCAATACGTCCATGGCAGCACCCCGGCGAGATTGGCTGAGCTGACTTGCGGGCCGAACAGGCCGTCGGCGATGACCGCGAGGGCCATAATGAAGAATACTCCCTGCATGAGGCGGCGGGAGGAGTGGGCGCGGAGGAAGCGTCCGATCATCGGGACAGACAACAAATCAAAGCGCCCGCGGGCGCCTCCAGATGCCGCCCTCCTTGATGGTGAAAGGAGGACGGAGAGTGAGGTGGATTTGTGAAAGAATCGGTGCAGCAGCGCCGCACGATGGACAACGAACGGGAAGGAATTCTGATTGCACTTTGAAATCATTTTCTGCGGCCGCACGAGCTGATGGCCCTCCGAAAGGTATTGAATCGCGATGAAAGCGGCAGGAACCAGATAGGCGAGCGAACCAGGCACCCACATAATCACGCCCGCGCAGGTCTGGTCGCTCAGAGCAGTCGTTCCGAAAAGCCGTGGGGCCGCCAAATAAGTAGGATAAAACACATGGTCTGAGAAAGTGAGAATGGCCGACAACGCGGTGTTCAATAAATCCGCCGCCAACAAATAAAGCGGCGTCGACCACGATGGCCACTGCGGCCGGCTGGGAAATGGGCGAACGACAGGCCACCAAAACAAGAGCGACGCGCCAAAAAAGCAGGCGTGCTCGAGCTTGTGCCATGCAGATGAGCGAAGCGCCAGATCGAACACGGCGGGCAGATGCCAGATGCAAAGGCTTACTGCCATGGCGATCCAGCAACTCACAGGATGCGTCAGGAAATTCCCAACCCGGCGCAGCGCGGGCCAGGTTAAGAATGGGCCGACTCCATCGCGCGCGAGTTTCCTTGGGAGTCCACGCAATAGAGGAAGCAAGGGCGCGCCGAGCAAAATGAGCGGAGGGGACGCCGCAAGCAGCAACAGATGTTGGACCATATGCGCCGAAAGCAGCAGGCCGGAGAACGCATCGAGCGGTGAGGCGATCGCCAGCCAAAGCATCGTCAACCCCCCGGCGAAGGCGAATGAGCGCCATACGGGGAATCGTAGCGCCGCAGCTCCGTATAAAATGCGCCAACCGCGAAGATACAGGACGAGCGCCCCAACAATCCCTAGCGTGATCTTTGGATCGAAGGACCATGAGCTGAGAACCGCTTGAGTTGTCGCTGACATCGTTTTTACGGTTTCCCGGCGGCGCCCCTCGCGGGCGTCGCTGCGTCCGCACTCGCCAAAGATGCATCCCGCGCGGGAGGTTGGCTGGATGGGTGCAGTGATTCCAGGAAGGCGACCAGTGCAGTCGTTTCCGCTGGACTGAGATTCTTGCCATAGGCCGGCATGTTGCCTCGACCTTGCAAGACTTGGCGAATAAGTTGGTCGGCCGTGAGACGCGTTGCAACGGTATCGAGCGCAGGACCACGTTGTCCGCCTTCGCCCCCGAGGGCGTGGCAATTGCGGCACTGCTTGGCCTGAAAGACGAGAGCGCCCTGCCGCTCGAGAGCTGAGCGGCCCTGAAGCAATTTGGAAGGAACCGGCGCACTGCTCCACGCATTCATCATAGGGGACCACGGAGCGTAAGTGCCGAGTTGAGTCAATGCTGCCAGCGAGATGATGATGAGCAGGACCGACAACACCGCGACGGGCCGGCGGCGCCAGTGCTTCTCACCCGTGCCCGAGATGAGCGGCAACGCGATCAGAAAGCCGATGCCGATCACCGGTCCGACGAGCAGCAGAATGGTCTCCATATCCGGCGGGAGGAGCGCCAGCGCGGCATACATCCAAAGAAAGAAGTAATCGGGACGGGGCACCGCCTGCACGACCGTAGGGTCCGGTTGCCCTTTCGGACCGAACGGCCCGAAGCACGCCGCGCAGACCATCAAGGCAAGAATAATAAGCCCGGAGAAGACAAAATCCTTGCGGAATGCATCTGGCACGAAAGGCACGCCGTCCTTGTGCGTGAGGTCGCGATACTCCTTCAGGTAAGTCGCGCGTTTGACGACGCGGCCGGGCATGGGCCATTCGTTCACGCCGAGTTTCAGCACCATTAGCAGGTGGAGGCCGACGAAAGCGATCAAACTACCCGGCACGATAAACACATGTATGGCAAAAAAGCGCGACAAAGTCTCGCCCGCGATGATTGGCCCGCCGAGCATCAAGTGAACGAGCGGCGCTCCGATGACAGGAACTCTGCCCATGATGGACGCCCCGATGCCCAAGCCCCAGTAAGCATCCTGGTCAAAGCGGAGCACCTGTCCGGTGAACGCCATTCCGAGCGTCATCAGCAGAAGGAAGACGCCGACGATCCAGGTCAGCTCCCGTGGGAATTTGTAGGCGCCAAACAAGAACACCTGCACCATGTGGATCAGGACGAGAGCGACCATAAAATTGGAACCCCAACCGTGCAGGGCGCGGATGAACCAGCCAAAGCTCTGCTCCTCATTCAAGACCTCCAGACTTGACCATGCCTGACCGGCGGATGGAATGTAGACGAATGCAAGGCAGATGCCGGTTACGAACTGCAGGATCATCACGGTGAGACTGGCGCTGCCAAACACATAGGCCCAACTGGCAGTACTTCGCGGCACCCGATGCTGAATCGCTTCCTTGATCGGCTGGCCGAGTTGCAGGCGACAATCGAACCACTCTGCGAGAAATTTGATCAAGCGCATGAGCATCTCCTCGTTTGATCGGCGCAAGCCAGGCTCGGGGGTGATGCGAGGGTCGGAAGCTGGCCGGCCTCGATCCAAAGCTTGCCCCCTACAATCGTGTACTTATATTCAAACAGCCCGCGCGGCGGTGGACCCGAGGCGCGGCTGCCATCGGCGTAATATGCTCCGCCATGACAAGGACACATAAACAACCCGGACTGTGGAAACCACCGCACCGGACATCCGAGGTGGGTGCAGTTAATGGCAAAGACCTGAAACTTGTCCGCGGCGATCCGTCGCACCCAGCATGGAATGGCTCCTGTCTCGCCATCCCACGGCCGCACAAGGGGATTGCGGTAAGTGGCCAGCCGAGTTTCCCCCTCAGGAAAGTTGCTGATCGGGCCCAGTGTTATCCACGCTAGCCCCTCCTCCCTTTCTCTCCGCAATGCCGGGCCGAGGATGTAGCCAATCACGGGCGCCGCGAAAAGAGCGCCGGCAACTGCATTCAAGGCGATGCCAAGTGTCATCAGCATCTGGCGACGTGACGGCATCGCGTGATCGGAGTGGCTTATCGTGATAGGGGTTCGTTCTTGATTGAGCTCAGGCATAGGTATTTTTTCTTTCTCATCGTTGGGTTTCTTCGTTCCTCGGATATGGCTGGCCGGGATTGACCTTCCGTTGGGAACCCAGCCAAGCCACGACTGCGGTGACCTCCTGGGGCATCATCGCTTTCCCCGGCACACAATGACGCCAATCGGGATGACCGAGGTCCGGGCGCCCGGCAATAATGGTCGTGCGCAGGTTTTGATCGCTCACAAGCGCGAGAAAGGAATCATCAACAATCGAGCTTCCCGTGGCCGTGCCTTTCCCGTCCGAACCGTGACATGCAGTACAGAAAGCCGTGTAAACCCCCTCCCCTGCTCTTGCGTCGCCCCGTTCCTCAGCAGCGTAGGGGGGCGGGCCTGCGCCGAGCATCTCCTGGGGTCTCGCCCAACGCGATCGCATTTCACGTACGATGATTTCGATTTGCTCGTCCGTCAGTGTCCCGCCGGAGCTTTTTGCAAAGGCGGGCATCAACGAACCACCGATGCCGTTGGATATGACGCGGCGAATCGTCTCGTGACTTGCAATGGCCAAGTAGACGGGATTCGCCAATGCGAGCGCTGCGTTGCCCCTTCCGTCTCGGCCGTGACAACCCGCGCAGTTTACCCGGTAAAGCACGGCGAAGTCGCGCACCTCCTCCGGATTAAGCTCAATATCGGCGCTGGTCGGCTTGCCGGGAGGCTGACAGCCACCGAACAGAAAAACCGCGGCGACGGAAGCCGCCAGTGATAAAGCGTGTGCACGCATAATTGTCATTGGTTGTCGCTTTTCTCGTTGCCGATGCCGGGCGCCTCAATCCCGGCACGCTGGGCGAAGGAGAGGTGTTGCATTGTCGAAATGCGTTCGTGTCGGGCCACCACAAGACCCGCCACAAGCCCAAAAGCAAACTGAGAGGCCATAAACCACGCCCAATCAATTCGGGCTTGCAACGTTGGATTGATGATGCCGAGGGCAGAGTGCAAGATCCCCGACCAGAATAAGGGCGCAAGAATGCCGCCCAACAATATCGGCCGACGTGGGAATATCGGCAGGGTGACCCCGTACAAAAGACCGACCAAAGCCGACGTGAGGGCATGAATAATGGTCCCAAGCACCAACCCGGTCGGGCTGAAGGCGAGGAGTTGCCTGTAATCCATAGCCGCGATGTGCGCCGAACCCGCGGCGGCCAGCAAATTGACAGGATACCAGATGCTCCCGTGGCCAATGATACCGTAGAGAATCGCCAGAATGGCCATCGCGGCGCCTCCCACCAGTCCGCCACGCACTCCTGCCGAGTAAGGATACGTTTCCAACGGCAACCGCGCACGATGGCCGCGCTCACCCACTTCAAGGTGGCGCACCCGCGGGCTGGGGGCTGGCCGCACCACTTCTTCCAGCACCGGGGCGAGCGATTCATGGACCTCTTCCGGGAGAACCTGGCGAAACCAGCCGACCAGCCCAACGCAGAGGCTAACAGCGCCGAGTGCTGACACAAAAACATGGGTGAGCAATCCGGCGAACACCAGTGTGAATCCGAACGCAGCAACTAACGGCCACCCAGTGGAGGCGGGAAGTTGGATGACGTTGCCTGCAGCTTCTTGTCCTTTGGAATTCATGCGAATCTTCTCCTGGTCAGCGCCCAATGATGTAAACGACGGTAAATACGACAACCCACACCACGTCGACGAAATGCCAATAAAGCGCGAGCACATGCACACGCGCCGCATGTTTGGGTTTGACCCATCCACCGATGGCGAATGCCATAACGAAGCAAAGGGCCAGCAAGCCAATGACGACGTGCGATGCATGCAAACCGACGAGCGAGTAGAACGTCGAGCCAAAGAGGTTTGTCTGGATCGTGAGACCCTTGTCATAGATCAAGTGACGCCATTCGCGGCCCGTGCCGAGCAGAAAATAGGCTCCCAGTGCAATGGTTGCCGACCACCAGAAGCTAAAGCGCCTTACATCACTATCCCTGAGCGAGCTCAACGCGAAGGTAATGGCGGCGCTGCTCGATAGAAGGCAGATGCTGTTCACTATCGGCAATTCGAGCACTTGCCGCGGAGTAGGCCCGGTCCGGTCCTTTCCCAGGTAGAATAGGTAGGCAACGACGAAGATGAGAAAGATGGCGCTCTCCGCGATGATGAGACAGGTCATGCCAACGACGCCCCTCGACGGGGGCGCGCCGACTTCCACCCCAGCAGCAGGCGTCAATGCGCCGGAGCCCGATTCGGAATAAGTTGTGATTGCAGTTGCGTTCATGAACGGTTGTTTTTATTATTCGTATTTCCAATCGGGGTCGCCCGGGTGCTTGAGGTCCCAGAGCGGCCGGCGACTCCTGACAGTGGGGATCTCAGCGAAATTGTATTCCCGCGGCGGCGAAGTGGCAGCCCACTCTAGCGTCCATGCATCCCAGGGATCGTTCCCAGCCGGCCGTCCCTTGCGCAAAGACCAAATAATGTTCACCACAAGGATGAGCGTCGCGATGGCCTGGAACGCAACGCCGATTGTGCAAATGAGGTTCAGGAGATCCCACCCACGTCCCGCTTGGTAGGTGTAAACGCGGCGGGGCATACCCAGGATCCCGGGAATGTGCATCGTATCGAACGTGACATGGAAACCGATCGCGAACAGCCAGAAATGCCACTTGCCCAACCGCTCGCTCAGGAGTCGGCCCGTAGCCTTGGGAAACCAATAGTAAATGGCCGCAAAGATCATAAAGACGAGGGCTCCCGCGAGCGTGTAATGGAAGTGGGCGACCAAGAAATAGGAATCATTGAGCTGCCAGTCCCACGGGGCGCAGGCCAGCATGATTCCCGTCAATCCGGCAATCAGGAACTGAAAGAGGAACGCGATGCTGAATATCATGGGCGTAGCAAAGCGCAGTTTGCCGCCCCACATCGTTCCGAGCCAATTAAAGATCTTGATGCCCGTCGGAATACCGACCATCATCGTTGACACGACAAAGAATGTATTTCCGGTCGAGGTCATTCCCACTGTGAACATGTGATGCGCCCAGACGCTCATGCTCACGAACGCGATGGCAACCGTTGCCCCAACCATCACCGGGTAGCCGAAAATTGCTTTGCGCGAAAAGACCGGAATGATTTCCGAGGCAAACGCAAACGCGGGAATGATCAAGATATAAACTTCGGGATGACCGAATATCCAGAAGAAGTGCATCCAGAGGGCTGCGGAACCGCCGGCCTGCGTGTCGAAGAAATGAGAGCCAACAAAGCGGTCGAGCAACAGCATGATTTGCGCGGCGGTCAGCGGGCTGACGCAAAGCAGCACCATGCCGCACATTACCAGATTAAGCCACGCTAAAAGGGGCATCTTCCGAAGCGTCATCCCCGGGCAGCGCATGCAGAGAATGGTCGTGATGATGTTCGCGGCCGCGGCAATGGACCCGAAGCCACCGATCATGGTCCCCAGAATCCAATAATCTGTGCTGTGGCCTTTCGAGAAGGCCTTGCCGGTCAGCGGAGCATAAGCGAACCAGCCGACATCCGGGGCGCCGCCGGCCCCGGCCATGCCCGGTGCGCCGACGAAGCTGAAGTACAGCAACAATCCTCCGAAGACGCTCAGCCAAAGCCCGAAGGCATTGAGACGCGGGAAGGCCAGGTCGCGCGCGCCGATAATGAGGGGCACCAGATAATTCGCAAAGCCGAAGATGATCGGCATGCCGACCAGAAATACCATCGTCGTCCCGTGCATCGTAAACATCTGATTGAAGACTTGAGGGGACAGAAAATGGTTGTCGGGCACGGCCAACTGGATACGTATCAAGGTCGCCTCCATTCCGCCGACCAGGAGAAAGACCAGCCCGTACATGATGTACATGAGCCCGAGCTTTTTGTGATCCACGGTAACAAGCCAGGACTGGATGGAATCGAAGACGGTAGGCTGCGCGGCCGTCGCTGAGCCCGAGGTCATCGCGCTGCCGATCTCGCCAGTTGTTAGAGCGTCATTCATTTGAGTGTTGTGAGGTAAGCCACAAGATTGTCCAGGTCGGCGTCGTTGAGATTCATGGCGGGCATCAATACTCCCGGTTTGAACTGATCGGGCGACTTGATCCAGGCCCGCAGCGCTTCCGGTGAATTCGGGACGGCCCCCGAGGCGAGCGTGGCGCGGCTCATCAGGTGGGTCAGGTCAGGTCCGAACCGGCCATCTCCCACAGTGCCGTTGACCGCGTGACAATTGACGCAAGCCGTGCGCTCGAAAACGAGCCGTCCCGCGGCCGCGCTTGGGTCCTCCTCGGCGAGTTTTTTTTGCTGGGCCACCCATCGGGCAAAATCCCGGGGCGTTTCCGCGTACACGCGCAGCAGCATCAGGGCATGTTGAGTGCCGCAATAGGTGCCGCATTGTCCAAGGAACAGCCCGGGCCGTTCGGGCTCGATCCACATTGAATTCACCTTGTTTGGGACCAGATCTAATTTGCCCGCGAGCCGGGGAACCCAGAAACTGTGCACCACGTCGGCGGAACGCAGATCCAGGAACGTCGGCGACCGTTCCGAGCCTTGGCTTATCGGCACGTGCAGCTCGTTAGCCGTGACGATGCCCAGCTTCGGGTAGCGAACCTCCCACCACCACTGACGCCCGATCACCTGCACATCCAGAGCCCCGGCGGGTTTGCGCGCGTCTTGCAATTCATGAACCACCCGTGCGGTGGCGAGGGTTAGGACAATCACGATGAGGACAGGCACGATTGTCCAGGCGGCCTCAATAGGTCCGCTGCCATAGACCTGCGCTGGTTCGACCCCGTCATCATCCGCACGGCGACGGAAACGAATGACCGCATACAGGAGCAAGCCAGTCACGACCACAAAGATCGCCCCGGTGATCGCCAGCACGAAAACGGCAAGATCGAAAATGGCATGGGCGGGCGTGGATTCGGGGGCGAAAATATTCGGAACCAGGGCCGGGTCGGCTTTCTCGGCCGACCACACGCTTCCCTGCGTGAACCTGAGCGCGACCAGGGAATAGATTGGAAGTAAAACGCGGCTTTTCATATCAATTCACCCAATTGAAACAGGCGTCCAACACGATGAAGCCGAGCAGCGCCGGGAGATAGAGAACGGACGCCCTCAGCAATCGTCGCGCATTGCCCATGCTGCGCTCGCGTGCGAAATCCACGGCGGCTATCAGCATCAACACTCCAATCAGCAAGGTCCCGAAGAAGTAGATCCAACCGGCCATGCCGATCAGGGTGGGCGTCAGCGAGGCCCCCAACAAGATCAGCGAGAACCCTATGGTGAGCCGAACTGTTCGGACGCCGCTGGTCTCGATGGCGGGCAGCATCTTGAAGCCGGCGGCGCGATAATCGTCGCGAAACATCCACGCGATCGCGAAGAAGTGCGGATGCTGCCACGCGAACAGGATCGCAAAGAGCACCCATGCGCCCGCGCCCACGTGGCCAGTCGCGGCCGCCCAGCCTGCCATCGGGGGAATGGCCCCAGGGATTGCGCCAAACGTGGTATTCAGCCAGGTAATTCGCTTGAGCGGCGTGTACACGAGCACGTAAAGAAACGCGGCTAACAAGACCAGGAAGCCAGTCAGGAGATTGGCCGCCCACACGAGCAACAACACCCCAACAAGCACCAGACTGACTCCAAACATCAAAGCGCGGACCGGCTCAATCAGCCCCGCCGGCAAGGCTCGCCCCCGCGTTCGAACCATTCTCGCATCAAGGTCCCGCTCCAGGTAGTTGTTCAGCACCGCCGCCCCTCCGGTCGCGGCCCCCACTCCGAGGAGGGTGAAAGACAGAACCGCTAGCGATCCCCGGCTTACCCCGGCGAGAAGGAATCCCCACGTCGTGGTGAACATAACCATCAAAGCAATGCGAGGCTTGGTAAGCCCTAGATAAAGACGCACTACTAGCAATAAGTTTTTCATCTCGTCACTTCCGTTGGCGTGGTCACGATCGTTCTCATTGGTGAATCTCCTCGTTTTTACGGTTTGATGCTCGACTGGAGGCTGCGCTTGAAAAGAGCTGGGCTGTCCCCAGAGGATCGCAGCGGCACTATTTGAATTCGGTCCACATGCGTCGTGCACCGGGCCGATTGGCGTAAGCGCCGTGGCTCCTCGGCGATATTGCAGCTCTCGTGCCAATCCCGCTGCGGTTTGTTTAAGCTGCTGTCCTGCAGCGGTTTACGCATTCCTGCAATGAGGACCAAGGCGGAACGAGTTTTCATGGAGACGATTATTCGCGCCATGCTATTCCAAGATTTCGTTCCGCTGTCTGCGCCCCGGGAGCCATTATTCAAGCTCTCCCTCGACGGTGCAATGGTACACGCCGGCGGTTTCTTCTACGGCCGGAGCGCGGGGACGACATGCGCGGCTTACGTCCCCTCGCCCCGCCTGGCTCTAGGCGTATGACGAGCCCGGAAACATCCGAGAGCTTCGCAACGTCATCAAACGCGCCACCATTCTTTCTGGCCGCGGCGCTCTTACATTCAATTTGCCCGACTCCGATCTGCTGCTTCCACCGCGACCCGCGGTCGGCCAGGGCGCTCGAAGGGGAAGACGTTGAGCTTCCGGATCCGGACCCTTCATCGCCAACACGAACATTGAGCGTGACGAAAGCTCGGACCCATCGGGACGGAAGTTTGCACCTTCCAGAATCTCGTCCCCGATACAGTCATAAGCACAATTCGTAAGTACCTCATCCCTGGGCATAAACCAATCGAGCGACCGATTGGCACACAATCTGTTTAAGGGCCTCGCAAACGATGACATGGACAAGAAACGAATAGAGCCCGATAGCAATTCGCATTCGACCGCCCTTGTGCTCGCCGACGAAGGCGGAGCCCCCGTCACGAACGACAATTTACTGACGGACCCGACGGTCGGCGCCGTGCAGGGACGGGGCGTGGCCTCCGCAAACGCGAGCGGGCGCCCTCCTCGCGAGATCGGGATGGTGATGCGGGCGCCCCCCACTGACACGCCGAACGCTGGATTCAAGAGCGGGCCGACTGCTCAACCGGGCGGCAGTGCCGTGTCGCCTAATGCGCCGTCTGACAATGCGGCAAATTCGCTACTAGATTCCACTTCCGTCCGATTCGCGATTGGTCTTTGGCTCGCCGGCATTCTGGCGCTTTACGTCGCGTTTTTCCTTCAGCTGGAGCCGGCGCAATGGGCCGGGGTCACGGCAGTGCTGGTCTATCTCCAGGCCCCGCGCCTCAACTATGCGAAACTGTTCTTCTGGGGATTTGGCACGATCGTCGGAGCTACTTTCGCTGTCGTTCTCGTCGCCTGTACGAACCAGGACCGGGCATTATTTCTTGGCGGCCTAACGGTGTGGCTTTCGCTCTGTGCTTATACGGCGAGCCTACTGAAATCTTTCTACGCATTCGGGGCAGTTTTGGCTGGTTTCACCGCGGCGATCGTCTCGCTGGCAGCGGTCGAGGCTCCACTGCAAGTGTTCCAATTGGCGGTGATGCGAATTTCTTGCATCTTTGTCGGGATGGCGTCTGCGGCAACGATGATCAAACTCATCCTTCCTCGCCATCCTCATTGGCAGGAGACGATCCGCAATCTGGAAGCGCTCACCAGCGAGGTTTTGGAGCATGCTGCCGCATCGCTCTACGTTTTGAGGCGAGGAGAGCCAACCTCTCCTTGGCTAAAAGTGAGCGATCACTTGTCTCGACTGGAACACGCCCTCGCGCACGCCACAGCCGAATCGGCGGACTCCCGCACCGGGGCCTCTGCGGCGCGCAATATTGTGGCGCGGCTCTTGTCCTTGTTGGCCAAATCGCAATCGATCGAAGGAAGTCAGTCCCGCGGGGACGGTCAGGCGACGGGCGAGCTAAAGGCGCTGCTTCGTGCGGCACAGAGTGTACTCCGATCCGGCGCGACAAAAGACTCGCACCTCCGATTTAGCCCCGAGACCTCGCTCTCGGCGGTTGAGCTGCGACTCCGGGAGCTCCGCCACGCCAGGACCCAAGAATCTCCATCGCAGCTGTTCCTTTTGCTTCGGCTAGAGGAAATACTGATCGAAATACGCGCGCTCACGGAGGCGTGGAATTCCCTGGAGCGTCCTCGGAGCCATTCCGTTCGGGCGCGGCTGACTCTGCATCGAGACCATGCCCTGGCGCGGGTTGCAGCGTTAAGGACCGCGCTGGCGATGGCCATGGCCGGTTTCTTTTGGGTGGCCGTCGGCTGGCCCTCCGGGGCGACGTTCGTACTCTTCACGGCGGTGGTAAGCACAGTATTTTCGCTTCAAGAAGATGCGCGAGCGATGGGTTGGCGATTCCTGGGGAGCGCTTTCGTTTGCGGGCTAGTCGCTTTCATCGCTCTCTTCTGGCTTCTGCAAAAGGGGGAGGGCTTCCTCCTTTTGGCCATAACCCTAGGCCTCTTCTTGGTCCCGGTGGGTTACACCTTCTACACCAAGCCGGCGCTGAGGGCCGGAGCCCTCCCCTCGATGTTGCTCTTTTTTACCCTCCTGGCTCCGTCCAATCAGATGGCCTTTAACATTCTCTCCTTTCTGAACAATGCGGCCAGCGTGTTTTGCGCCTCCGCCTTCGCCTACTTTACCTTTTTCGCGATTACTCCCCCCGCGGCGCAGGGGCGATGCGCGGAGATATTACGGAATGTCTGGGAAGATTTGGAGGACATGAAGACGAGTCCCCGGGCTTTGAGCGAGCAAGGCTGGATTAGCCTCCTGTGTGACCGAATCCGATTGCTTCACCGTTTCGGCGGTCCGGAGCATGGCTTCGAGCACGGTCGAAAGGCCGCGGTCGGTTTGCAGCTTGGCCTCTGCAAGCTGCGGCTGGAGCAGTTGCGTCGACAGCCAGTCCGATCAAAATTGCGACCAGCCATCAGGTCCGCCGTCAAAGCGATCGGAAGAGTCGCTACTGCTCCGGGCGAGGCGCGGCGGGCCGTCGCGGAAGCGAGCGCGCAGATGCGGCGCGGCGGGTCCGTTGCGGAGGGGGCGGGCGAGGCGCTGGCGGAAATGGCGGAAACTCAGTACTTGCTCGAGGAGCTCGCACGAAAATCGTATTTATATGTTCATTGAATTAGACTTGGGCGGCGTATTTGTCGCGCCAATCTTCGGTTATTTAGTTCTCTCGGCGGTTCTTTTCGTGCCGCTCAGCCTCTTGTTTGATCGTTATTCCATCCAAAAACGGGTTGCCAACCGACCGGTTTTCGACGCCTCCATGTTTGTGGTGCTTTTCGCCATCGTGATCGCCTTCTTTCGATTTACTTGAGTTGCTTTTATGTTTCGATCATCCACCCTATATACCTCCCTGGCCGTTATGATTGCATTGGGCGTTCTCTCCGCGATCTGGCGCGACTATTTATACAGCCCTTGGACGCGGGATGGACGGGTGAACGGCGAAGTCGTGAAGGTCGCCCCAGAAATCAGCGATAACATCATCGAGTTGCCAGTCGCGGACAATAGCCCCGTGCATAAAGGCGACGTCGTTGCCATTGTCGATCCCGCTCGTTATAAGCTCCTTCTTGCGCAGGCGGAGGCGAAGGTGGCAGATCGCAAGCAAGCGCTTGAGCAACGGGCGCTGGAAGCCAGTCGGCGCCAGCGGCTTTTGAAGACGAACGCGGTTTCGACAGAAGAGAAGGAAATAGCCGACACGGCCCTGGCGACGGCCCGAGCGGAGTACCAGGTCGCGATAGCCGCCCGTAATTTGGCGCAACTGGATCTGGAGCGAACGGTGATCCATTCACCCGCCAACGGCTGGGTAATCAATCTGCATGCTCGCATTGGAGATTATGCGACGCCCGGCGTTCCGCTTCTTACCATTCTCGACGGTGACTCATTTTGGATTGCGGCGTATATGGAAGAGACGAAGCTCTCAAGCATTCGGGAAGGAGATCAAGCCGAAATACGCTTGATGGGCCTGGGGCGAGGCGTCCGCGGCCATGTCGAAAGTCTTAGCGGCGGCATTCAGGACGAGAATCAGTCGCATTTCACCGGCTTGGCGGCGGTCAATCCGATTTTCACCTGGGTGCGCCTGGCCCAGCGGATACCCGTTCGCATCCATATCGATGAGATCGATCCCAAAATTCGGATCTTTTCTGGCCAGACCTGCAGCGTGCTGATAAAGCATGGTCATATATGACCCGCTTGATGCCCCTCGAGATTCGTCAGGGACTTTTCGCCATCTTTTTCTCGCTTCTCTATTTCGGCTGCACGGTCGGACCCGACTATCAACGGGCGCCGCTCCAAAGCTCCGCGCGCTGGAAGGAGGCTGCGCCGAATGAGAAATGGAAAACCGCGGAGCCCCGGGATGATGTTCGTAAAGGTCGCTGGTGGAGCGTTTTTCATTCGCCGGAGTTGGAGCATTTGGAAGCCGCCGCCTTCGATTACAATCAGAATGTGCGCGCGGCCTACGCCAGGGTGAATCAGGCCCGCTCGACTGCGCGGATAGCAGAGTCCGATCTCTTCCCGACTGTGACCTCGGATCCGTCGGCGCAACGCATGCGAGGGAATCCGCACGCCTTTGGTTCGCCAAAGTATCCGTACCCCGCTTTTAATCAGACCGACTACAAAGTCCCATTCGACCTCAGTTACGAGCTCGATCTTTGGGGGAAGATTCGGCGCAGCTTTGAGGCTGCAACAGCGGCCGCGCAGTCCAGCCTCGCGGACTACTATTCCGTGATTCTGATCATGCAGGCGGACGTTGCGCAGAACTATTTTTCTCTACGATCGCTCGATGGGGAGCATATCATTTTCGCGGAGACGATTGAGCTTCGGCAGCAGAATCTTGAGCTCGTCCAGCAACGTTTCAGTGAAGGCCTCTCGCCCGAGCTCGATCTCGCTCAAGCGAAGGCCGACCTTGCCTCCGTGCAAGCGCGGAGCGTCGATGTCGACATCCGAAGGGCCCAAGTGGAACATGCGCTGGCGGTGCTGACGGGGCGCCCCCCGGCGGCCCTTTCGCTTTCGAGGAAGGCAATGGACTTGAGGCTCCCGCGGATTCCTCCCGGCCTTCCTTCCGCGCTCTTGGAAAGACGCCCCGATGTCGCCCGGCAAGAGCGTTTGGTCGGGGCGGCCAATGCCCGCATCGGCGTGGCCACGTCGGCCTTCTTCCCGTCGGTCAAGCTCACGGGAAATCTGGGTTTCGAAAGCACGGATGTTTCCAATCTAATTACCTGGGGAAGCAAAAGCTGGGGAATTGGGCCGAGCGTTTCGATTCCTCTTTTCGAAGGGGGGAGGCTGCTGGCGAATCTAAGAGGCGCAAAGGCCGGATACGAAGAAGCGGTCGCGAACTACCGTCAACAAGCACTGGTTGCTTTTCAGGATGTAGAGGACGCGCTCTCCGGGC
>Ga0206846_1008_pt1 | contig 45998 bp, 41 predicted proteins | sample Alteio_BWOrgCont_20_FD_152878 | JGI IMG/M metagenome (GOLD analysis project Ga0206846, IMG submission 152878) | Enriched cells from forest soil in Barre Woods Harvard Forest LTER site, Petersham, Massachusetts, United States -... | ecosystem: Environmental > Terrestrial > Soil > Temperate forest >... | reverse complement strand
TACGTCTACCGACCCATTCAGGTTTATTATTACCGGGAGGGTGCGCCAATTCATAAATGCTTTTGGTGAAGAACTTATTATGGACAATGCGGAAAACGGCATTCGTGCGGCATGTGAACGTACCGGGGCAGTGGTAACTGAATATACTGCCGCGCCTGTATATATGAAAGGTGATGCAAAAGGCGCTCATGAATGGTTAATAGAATTTGAGAAGGAGCCGGAAAACATTGCCTATTTTACAGAAATACTGGATAATGCGCTTAAAGCACTTAACTCAGACTATGAAGCTAAGCGATATAAAGATATGACCCTTACATTACCGGTTATCAGGGTGCTTCCTAACGGCACATTCTTTAGCTGGATGAAACAACGCGGTAAACTTGGCGGACAAAACAAAGTACCACGATTGGCAAACGACCGAAAATTTGTAGACGATATACTTAAACTTGTAGAACAAAAGGCATGATTTGCTATAAGAATAGACTATTGCTTGTTTTTTTTGCCGCAATGTTTTTAATTGGTGAATCTTTCGATTATACTGTACACACCTATGTGCCGGTATGTAAGATTCCGCTTGAAGGCGGTATGTTTACTACCGATAACCTGCAGAACGTTTATGTATACGAACGCAGCACCATAAAAAAATATAACCCCGATGGTAAATTACAGTACACATACAGTGACAAAACCTATGGAGATATAACATCAATAGATGTGTACGACCCCATGAAGATTATGGTATTTTACAAAGGGTTTCCACAACTCATTTTTCTTGATAACACGCTTAGTCAGAATGGTGCGCCGGTTGACCCATCAGTGCTTGGGTATTCGCTGGCCTCGCTAGCTTGTGTTTCTCACGACAACGGTGTATGGTTCTATGATCCCCAGGTTTCGCAACTGGTACGATTCGATATTAACCTTAACCCTACAGAGAAAACAGGTAACCTGAACCAGGCCCTTGGTATAGTAATAAACCCGGTGTCTTTAATAGAGAATAACAGCTATCTGTATCTTAGCGATACTGCACAAGGCATACTTGTGTTCGACGGTTTTGGTACATACTATAAAACCATTCCCCTTAAAAAACTTACCGATTATGAGGTTAGGGGAGATGATATGTTTTACCTGCAGGGCAAAAAACTGCACACTTTTCATTTAAAAACCATTACTGAAGATAGCGGAACCTTACCCGATAGCCTTGCTACCCAGGCAAGGGTAGAGAAGAACATGCTTTTTGAAAAGTACAATGACACCGTTAGAGTGTACCAGGTTAAATAACCTGAAGTTCTTTCTTAATATAGTCTTCCAGCGTATAAGTAGGTTCCCATTTAAGAACTCTGCGTGCTTTCGCAATGTCTGCAAATGTAATTTCAGCCTCTCCTTCACGCTTTGCTATAAAAGTGTATTTGTCCGATATCATTTGCGCCAGTTCAAGTATGCTGAGGGTTGAACCTTTACCAATATTAAATGCTGTATTAAGCTTGCCGTTATATGTTGAAGCCAGATGATTGGCTTTGGCAAGGTCGTATACATGAATAAAATCACGTTTTTGCCTACCATCGCCGGTCACCAAAAGCTCCTGGTTATTTTTCTTTTTATTAAGGAAAATACCTACAACACTGCTATATGCGTTAAACTTATTTGCAGGGTTAAAACTACGTGGGCCGTATGGATTAAAGTAACGCAAAATAGCATAGTCTAAAGGGAAGCGGGTAGCTATCAGTTCAAGATATTTTTCATATTCATACTTCTGAAACGCATAAGGACTCAGACAATCTACGGGTTCATCTTCAGCCGTAGGAATAGTCTTTGGTGTTCCATATATAGCGCTTGAACCGCTATAAACAAGGCGTGGAAAATGATTTTCCCTGATCATTAACTCTATGAGATGTACTCCGTTAACCAGGTTGGCAATTATGTGCTCATTTATTAATTCAAAGCTTGGCTGTATGCGTGGAAGAGCAGCCAGGTGAAAAACCTTGTCATACCCTTTGAGCGATTCCAATTGAAGGCATTCTTTCTGAATGAAAGTAAATCGCCTGTTGTTTTTATGGCCTTCAATATTTAAAGCTGAGCCAGTGCTAAGGTTATCAATGCCTGTAATATCCCAATCAGTATATTGTATAAGGTAATCGAGAAGGTTAGAACCAATAAAACCTGCAACCCCTGTTATAAGTGCTTTCATTGTAACTAAATTGGCTTAAAGATAGAATTTTTACTGCACCTGCCGATACCGGCTTTGGTTGCAGGTGAAATTTATATCTTATTTTAGTGATTGATTTGATAAGCAAAGAATGATTACCCCCGTAAGTAAAGATATTGACCTGCAACAACTATTTTACAAGGATGATTTTTCTGTTCCGTCTAAGGGTTACATGGGACTTAATCTAGCAGGCAAAATAAAATTCACACTTATTCTCCGCGGCGCTTACAACAAGGTAAATCGTTTTCACAAAGGAGCCTTAAAGCATAAAACATGTTATATAGGCCCTTTCTGGGGCGAATTCGGAAACTTCCTGCTGCATTTTCTTCCATACGTTTCTTTCCTTTATAAAAATGGTGTTAAAGTAAATATCTGCTGCCTTGAAAACTACCTGCCATTACTGATAGATGATGAGGGAAACAAATTATATAATGAATGTATTCCTTTACGGATGTTCTTTAAAGAGGTCTATCCTACCGGAAACCGGGTAACCCCGCCAGCCGATGTTGAGGCAAAATATGAGGAATTCAGGAAGGTAGCAGTGTCCTCAGGTATGCCATTTCTTGATTTGACAGATTATAACCTATACTGGTTCGTTTATAAAAACTGGCAATTAGAAGGGAGGCAATATGGCTATCATCTTGAAAAACTATTTAAAGACAGTTCTATTACCGGAAATAATGTAACCCTCTTTCCCAGAAGGAAAAGTGCAGGGTATACCATTAATAATGGCGACCCTATAGATTATATGAAGCTCGCGGAGAGCATATCCCCTTATTTTGATAATGTATTCATAACAGGGCATCCATCTATGTCAGCAGAAATATATGAAAAGGGGAACATTAAAGTTAAATTATCGGAAAACAACATTGATGTGCTGAAATGTTGCGCCAATTCGAGCCTTATTGTAACCCAGCATTCAGGAGCAATGCACCTGGGGCAATATGTAAATGTACCGGTAGCGCTTATTTTTAAAGGCAAATTGCCTGTGAAGGGCCTTGACGATTCAAACCGATTTATACAGAATATACAGCGCAGTAACGTTTATATTGCGCTTACTGAAGAGCAATTGGTTAATTTTGTAAGAGATAAATTGTACCTGAAAAGGCCTGGAAATCTATAGAAAAGCATTACAAGGGTAAATTGAATTATGGGGCTGAAAAAAAATGTTCTTATTATATGCTATTCTTTTCCACCTTACCCGGGAATTGGTGGCCGTCGTTGGGCCAAGTTTGCCAAGTACTTTGCAAAAGAGGGTGTTACCTGCCATGTAATTAACAGCGCGAACCCTTTTATTGCCAAATCAATATGGACAAGTGACACTATTCACCCTGATATTGTTGTTCACTCGTTGCCATTCAGGTTTCGTAACATTATGACGTATACCGGCAAGAATGTGGCATTCAGGGCTGCGGCTAAATTGCTAAGAACCTTTATTAATTTCACAAAGTATTCTCCTCATTATTTCACTTCTTTGACAAAAAAGATGTTGATAGAGGAGAGCCTTAGAATAATAAAAGAACAAAACATTAAAACAGTAATAGTAAGCGGAGACCCCTATATATCATACTATGCTTCATTACTGAAGGAACAGTGTGACATTAAACTTATACTCGATTACCGCGATTTATGGAACGACAGGGAGCATTATAAGTATCATCATGTGCTAACAAAGAAGCAACGTGCATTTTTTGAGTCATGTGAAAATGAGGCATTGAATAAGGCGGATACTATTGTAGGGGTTTATAATGTGATATTGGAAAAACTTAGGGAAAGGAACCCAAATAAAATGGGAGTATATAAACTAATCCCCAATGGCTATGACACCGATGAATATGACAGTGTAGCTGCCTCACAGGTAAATTCAGAAAAAATAACTATTTATCATGGAGGTAGTGTGGCGCTTGATGCCCAAAAGAATGTGTTGGCATTTTTGACTGCATTCACAAGCCTGAAGGACAAGAATAAAGAACTTCTTGATAGTTTCCAGGTAATTGTTGAGGGTAATTTTTCTGATGTTTTTAAGAATGGTGTAAGCCAATTGAATAACCCCAATATTGTTTTAAAAAGACAGACCGTTCCGGTAGATAAGTATCTTAATAACCTGGCTTCTGCTACTATGGGTATTATTTCTTTGCCGGACGATTATAAAGATGCTTTTTTTATTACAAAGACTTTCGATTACTTTTACATGCATAAACCAATAATTGCAATTGGCCCTGCCGGTGAAGTAAGTGCATTTATAGAAAGTAATCATATAGGGTATTCTTTCAATACTGCCGGAAATGTTGATGCCGTTGCATTTTTTGAAAACATAAAGAACGGATATAAGGAAATGACGTACACAAAGGAGCTGTCGGGTTCGATAGATAAGGCATATAATATTAAGAACCTCGCAGCAGCCTATATAAATGAGATTGTTTAGCGTATAAAATTTTATAATAGAATGTCGAAGAAGAAGATACTGATTGTAGTGGGCACGCGCCCTAATTTTATAAAGGTTACCCAGTTTAAGAAGGTGTTAGAAAATTACCCCGGGCTCGAATGTAAAATAGTACATACCGGCCAGCACTTTGATGATAAAATGTCGCTGGTATTTTTTGAGCAGTTTAAACTACAGCCTGATATTTTCCTGAATATCGACCACAGCACTCCCGTGTCGCAGATTGCAGAAATTATGGATAGCCTTGAAGAGGTTGCGCTAGAGTATAAGCCCGACCTGATGATAGTGCCTGGTGATGTAAACTCAACATTGGCCGCAGCATTGGTGGCAAACAAAATGAACATCAAACTTGCACACCTTGAAAGCGGCCTTCGCAGTTACGACCGTGGTATGCCCGAAGAGTTTAACCGTGTAATTACTGATATTGTTGCCGATTACTTTTTTGTTACAGAACAAAGCGGGTACGACAATCTACTTAAAGAGGGCAGGAGGAAGGAGCATTTGCACTTTGTTGGCAATACTATGATTGATACCATGGTGGCTTTTTCGAAAGAAATAGAACAATCGGGTATTTTGAATAAACTTGGTATTGCTGCACACAAGTTTGTGCTTATGACTATTCACCGCCCGTCGAATGTGGATACTGAAGAAGGCCTTAAGAAATTATGCGCACTTATAAACCATATTACAAAAAAGTATAAGCTTGTTTTCCCTGTACACCCCAGAACGTTGAAGAACCTTGAAAAATTTGGATTATATAATGAAGTAAAGGGAAACAGTAACCTTATATTTTCTGACCCGCTCGATTATTTCTCTTTCCAGAAGTTAATTAAGGAATGCTCGTTTATTATTACTGATAGTGGAGGAATACAGGAAGAATCGACTTTTTTGCAAGTGCCCTGCCTTACATTAAGAGCCAACACAGAAAGGCCCGTTACTGTTGATATAGGTAGCAATGAACTTATACCGTTTGATTTGAAATTAATTGAACAGCGCATTGAAAGTATTGAAAAGGGTACGTACAAGAAAGGCTCCATACCTCCTTACTGGGATGGAAAAGCTACCGAAAGAATAGTGAAAATTATTTCAGAAATAATTTAGAACAGGCCGCCGAAGAGTTCTTTATCAATCTTGGCAATTACCTTATCAAGGTCTTCCGCTTTTTCCGAGAAGTTATTCTCATCCACGTCAATAATAATCAATTTGCCTTTTTTCTCATTATCATACGGATCAATCCATGCCTCGTAACGTTCATTAAGTCTGCGTAGGTAATCAAGGCGGATAGATTCTTCATAGGGGCGGCCACGCTTCTGAATTTGCCTTACTAATGTAGGAACCGATGCCCTTAAATAGATAAGTAAATCGGGCGGCTGTACAAATTCAAGCATGGTATTGAATAGCGACATATAGTTTTCATAATCACGGGTGGTCATAAGCCCCATTGAGTGCAGATTGGGGGCAAATATGTATCCGTCTTCGTATATGGTCCGGTCCTGTATAACTGTTTTACCGTTCTTGCGTATTTGCTGTATCTGCTGCAGACGGCTGTTTAAAAACGAAACCTGCAGGTTAAACGACCAGCGTTGCATATCTTCGTAGAAATCATTCAGATAGGGGTTCTCATCAGCATCTTCAAAGTGCGGCTTCCATTTATAATGCTTGGCAAGCTGACGGGTAAGTGTAGTCTTTCCCGAACCTATATTCCCTGCTACTGCTATTAGTTTACCCTGCATGATTCTTTAAATGATAAGATATGTTTTACAAACACAGCAAAAATAACTATTTAAGTATTCCAAGCAAGAAATAAATGGTAATTTGAAAGACTGTTACTGAAATGGTTGAGCAGTACAGAAAATGGCTTTACCGAAGAATTAATACAGAGGTAATGAAAAAAGTATAAATTACCGACCTAAATCAATCGAATGCAGCAATAAAAGCTGTATGGATAGTAATAACCCTAAAAACAAAATCATCATGGAAAAGAATGCAAATGCTCTGAACTGGTTTGAAATCCCTGCAAAAGATATTACCAGGGCAAAGAAATTCTACGAATCGGTTTTTAATGTGAAAATGGAAGACATGCCTGAAATGATGGGTATGAAAATGTCCAGCTTCCCGGCTGAAATGGGCAATGGCAAAGTAAGTGGCGCAATTGTACAAAGCCAGATGCACAATCCATCAACCGATGGAGCTGTTGTTTACCTGAACGCTAACCCTAACATTCAATCGGTTATTGACCGTATTGAAACCTCTGGTGGAAAAGTTGTTGTTCCTAAAACACAAATCAGCCCTGAAATTGGCTTCATGGCCTTTTTCGTGGATAGCGAAGGCAATAAAGTTGCTCTTCACGCACAAAACTAACCTTGGTATTAAGGTTGAAAAAGAAGCTCCCTGTTAGTAAGGGGGCTTTTTTTATTTTTGATGAATTGTCCGGTTTAAGTAACTCCAATCGTTATAGAAATATAAGAACACAAATTATAAACATTAAAAAACAGTAGCCATGCCAAAGACAATCACACAAAAAGTTGTATTTAAAAATACATCGCCCGCAAAACTATATTCAATGTATCTCGATTCAAAGCAGCATGCTGCCATTACCGGCGGTGTCGCTGCTAAAATTTCAGCTAAAGAAGGCGCTAAATTTTCGGCGCATGACGAATATATTACCGGTAAAAACCTGCAACTGGTAAAAGATAAACTAATAGTACAATCGTGGCGCGGGTCTGACTGGAACAAGGGAGATGCAGATTCAACGTTTATTCTGCAGTTTGAACCAAAGGGCAAGGATACAGTTATGTATATGACCCATGCCAATATACCTGATAAGCATGCTGATGGCATAAAACAAGGATGGGTTGACCATTACTGGAACCCCTGGAAAGAAGTACTCTCAGGAAAATAAGCAATGAGTTTTTGAGTAAATTGGCACACAAAATTAAATCGTAATGAAAAAAATAGCTGTTTTATTATTTTTGGTTTTGTGTGCCTATTATTCCCATGCACAAACTGCTCCCAAACCTTATGACCCTTGCGAGAAATTAGACACGAACAATATAAAGCTGCTTATATTGGGTAGTTGGGTTGATGTTAATGATACATCGCATACGCTTTACATTACAACCGACTCATTAGTAGAGAAAGTTATTATTACTATGGGCGGTGTACCCAAAACCGATATATCTGACTTTAGTTATAAGTTTATAGACAATCTTTTTTCTACCGATGCTGTTACATGCTATTCTATACGTGAGTATAAAGATGGCGAATCACACCATACCGATATAGGTATTAATGGCATCGACAATAATTTCCTGCTATTGGGTTCTACAGGAAAAATGGTGTTTAAAAGGAAATAAATACTCTCTTAGCCTACATCCCAAAAAGTGCTTATTTCGTATATGGTTTTATGGGATTAAAAAGTTTATTTATTATCTCTGCTTTTCTTATGCAATGCTCTGTGCGACAACCGGCAAAAGATAAAGTAATTAAATACCTGGCACTTGGTGATTCTTACACCTGTTGCGAAGGCGCTAAACCTGAAGAGGCATGGCCTTTGATGATAGCAAACCGGTTAAAGGAAAAGGGAATTAATATAGAAGTAACTAACCCGGCCCGCACAGGTTGGACTACCCAAAACCTGATTGACAGAGAGCTTCCATTAGTTGAAGAAATTAAACCCGATGTTGTAACACTCCTCATTGGAGTAAATGATTGGGTGCAGGGAGTTGATTCAACCATATTTCATAAAAACCTTAATTACATTATTGATAGGGTGGAGGAGAACCTTGCTGTAAAGAAAAACCTTGTACTTATAACCATACCTGACTTTGGAGTTACACCAACCGGAGCTATGTATAGCCACGGACGCGATATTTCAAAAGGTATTGATGAGTTTAATTCCATTATAAAGAAAGAAGCAAATAACCGCGGATTAGCTTGCGTTGATATTTACCCTGAAACCCAGAAAATGAAAGATGATGCCTCTTTAATTGCTGCCGATGGACTTCATCCATCAGCCAAAGAATACGCCATTTGGGAGAAGATGATTTCTCCGGAAGTGGAGAGGTGAGTGAAATAGCTGATTCTAAGGTTGATGTTTAGCAGAAACGTTAATCTTTTTGAATTCTTCTTCTAATTCATTACAGGCATGTGCACAAACGTTTTCAAGCGATAAAACCATAGCGGGTATTCCCTCTGCCTGTTGTTGTATTTTATTGGTATGTTCCTGAACTTGTTTAGCCAGGTTTTCAAATTCTTTACTAATACCCATTATTGAGAAAGAAGGGATCATTTTATGGACTGCACATTGTAATTCATTCCAGTCCTTCTTCAGCAAACTTTGTTTCATTAAGGTTATTAAAGCAGGGGTTTGCTCCAGGTAAAGCGAAATCATTTCCATCATCAGTTTGGGGTCCGATTTAGTAGAGCTATTCAGGAAACTTAAGTTGGTATAGGTTGTTTTTTTTGTTTTTGCTTCGCTTACATTGCTATATGAATGTAAAGGCTTCTTTATTAAGGCCACAATTTTACTGTACAACTGTTGTTCGTTAACGGGTTTAGATATATAATCATTCATGCCGACTGACCTGCACTTTGTAACATCCACGGTAGTAACATCCGCAGTCAGCGCGATAATAGGAATTTTAGAATTCATTTTATTACGAATGTATTCAGTGGCTTCAAACCCATTCATTTCAGGCATCTGCAGGTCCATTAAAACAATATCATAACTATTATCAGATTGTAACTTCTCAACTGCAATTTTCCCGTTAGCAGCCACATCATATTCAAACCCTAAATCGCTTAAAAGTGTTTTCATAAGCAATTGATTAAGCGCCATATCCTCAACCACCAATACTTTAATGCCTTTAATTTCAGTATCCAGTTCCACTATTTCCTGCTCAACTTCAGTTTCACCTTTCGACTTTAGAAAATCTAACATAAAAGTAAAAGTTGAGCCTTCGTTAAGTTTACTTTTCACATTAATCATACCCCCTTGCGATTCAACTAATTGCTTCGCAATAGCCAAGCCTAAGCCTGTTCCACCGTAAAGCCTTGAAGTACCACTGGATGCTTGTTGGAAATTCTCAAAAATATGTGGAATTTTACTTTCCTCTATCCCAATTCCGGTATCCTTAACCGAAAATTCAATAGTAGCTTTCTCTTCATCTTCGCTCAGTAAATGAACAGTTACTGTTATTATACCCTTTGTGGTAAATTTCACCGCATTACTTACCAGGTTTAATATAATCTGGTGCAGACGCACCGAATCGCCAATCAATACCTCCGGTATTTTATTGTCGTATACTTTAACCAGTTGCAAATTATTCTCCTGTATTTTCGTTTCGAACAAATGCAACATGGCCGATATTGATGAGGCCATTTTAAAAGGAATCTTTTCAAATGTCATTTTCCCCGCATCTACTTTTGCCAGGTCAAGTATATCGTTAATCAACACAATCAATGTATCGCCACTTACTTTTATAGCCGTTAAATATTCCTTTTGCTTTTCGTTTAACTCCGTTTTCAACGCCACCTTGGTAAACCCTATTATGGCGTTCATGGGCGTACGTATTTCATGGCTCATATTCGACAGGAATTGCTGTTTTGCTTTGGCTGCGTCTTCAGCCACCACTGTGGCTATCTCGGCTTTATGTTTTGCCTCAATCAATTCATTTTCAACCTTTTTCAGTTCCGTAATATCTCTTGCCACTATTACTGCGCCTATAATTTTGCCATATTCGTCTTTATATGTAGAGCCATTTAACAGGACGTCGGTTAGTACTCCATCTATAATAGTGAGAGGGTAATTCAGCACAAAGCCTTTTATAAATATTCCCTTATAAACCTCACGCGCCTTTTCAGGGTCGACAAAATAAGCAACCAGGTCGGTGCCTATAAGCTGTTTCCGGGTTTTATCAGTAGCTTTTACCATTGCTTCATTAACATCAGTAATAATTCCATTAATATCAATCGTTATTAATGGGTCGAGAGTAGCTTCTATTAAATTCCTTGCGTATTTAGATTCTTGAGTTTGTGTGCGTTGCATGTGCTTTTGTTTTCATTACTTGGCCTTTAAACTTGGTTAAACAAAGATTGCCCGTATTACGGGCAATCTTGTTATGTAATTGCTATTATAAGTTACATCATTCAGATAGAATGATAACGAGCTATTATTCCAAGGTAAAGGATATTACTGCTTAATGAACTTTACTACCTGTGTATCCTGGCCTGTTATTATTTGGACAAAATAGACTCCTTTACTCAACATATCAATATTTATAGCCAATGGCTGCCCATAACCAATAATTGTGTTTGTGCTCATCATTTCTTTTCCGTTTACATCCATTATTTTTATTACAGATGCCTTTCCCGCACCTTGCAAGTCAAATGAAAGAGTTAACATATTTGATGCAGGATTCGGATATAATACCGTACTGTTTCCAGATACAATAGTATTCACGGATGTAAACAGAGTAACAAGTACTTTAAAACTGGCTGTATCCTTGCAGCCATTGGCGCCTGTTCCTGTTACAGTATAGCTTTCATTTACAAGCGGCGCTACTAGTGTGGTATCACTGGTACTTCCGGTTGTCCACACATAACTTACTCCGCCGGTTGCAGTTAAGGTATCCTTGGTTCCAATTGTTATAGGGCTTTTACCGCTTATATTTATAGCAGGTAGTTTTTTTACTGTTACAGTCACTTTATCAGTATTTGAACATGTGGTTATATTATTTATTACTGTTAAGGTATATGTTGTAGATATTGTAGGGGTTGCCTGTGGTTGGGCCAGAGTATCAGAATTTAACCCTGTTGCTGGCGCCCAATTATAAGTTAGCCCAGCCATTACAGGTGTTCCTATCGTAGTACTATCACCCTTGCAAATGCTTTTATTGACCCCTGCGTTTGCCAACGGCAAAGGGTTAACCATAACAGTAACCGTATCATCTGTACTGCTGCAAATGCTATTGCCGGCTGTAAGTGTATATGTTGTAGTAGTGGCAGGGCTTGCGTTGGGTTGCGATTCGGTTCCCGAACTTAACCCCGTTGCCGGTAACCAAGTATATGTTGTTCCCGGAACAGAGGGCGCTCCAATTCTTGTACTGTCGCCTTTACAAATGACTTTCAAGGAACCTGCATTAGCAATAGGTGCTGATTTTTCGGTTACTATAACAGTGTCTGTATTCTGGCATCCTTTTATTGTGTCTGTTACGGTTAACACATATGTTGTTGTTACAGAAGGGCTTGCATTAGGCTGAGCAATAGTATCATAACTTAATCCCATAGCAGGCGTCCAACTATATGTTAGCCCGGCCATGGCTGATGTTCCTATAGTTGTGCTGTCGCCACTGCAAATACTCTTATCAGGCCCAGCGTTTGCAATAGGCAGCGGATTGATTACAACTACGGTAGGGCCGGTATAATCTGAACACCCGTCGGAATATGTAACAACTACTGTAAATGTTCCTGCCGCAGTAATTATAATAGTTTGGGTCGTGTCACCATTTGACCATAGAAATGTTGCTCCGTTTGTTGCGCTAAGTTCCATTGGCGAAACTCCTTTGCAGAAATTTGCTGTATCGCCCGCTGTAATATAGGCGGAAGGTACGGGTTTTACAATAATTAATACGGAATCTGAGCTTTCACAACCTGTAATTGTATCTATTACAGTTAAGGTATAGGTTATTGTATCATCAGGACTAGCCATTGGATTTGAAATAGTATATGAGCTTAGTCCACTGGTTGGTGTCCATTTATATTTATTGCCGGATACTGTAGGGCTGCCAATTGAAATTGTATCTCCATAACAGATAGTATCTGAAGGCCCGGTTGTTACTAGTGGTAATGGATTTACACCGAGCGATACGTTTACCGAGGTTTCATTAGGTCCTGCAGTTCCGCTTACAACAACATTATAATTGTAAGCCGTATCTGAAATGGTTACTGAATTAATTGTAAGTATAGAAGAGGTTGCCCCTGAAATATTCGGGCCATTAACTAAATTTAGTACCCCGATTCTCCATTGATATGTAAGGCCAGACCCGGTTGCTTTTACCGAAAAACTTACTGGGTTTCCGGCACATACAGTTTGACTGACAGGCTGAGCAGTGATGGCTGGAGGGGAGCCCAAATAATAAGGCATACACAAAGTATGCGTAATAGCGTAGTTTGTCTTTGGAAAGGATATCAGGGTAATTGCTGATATAATAAGTAATAATGTACGTTTCATTTAAGGAAATATTAATTGTTGATTAATTTTGACGCTGCAAAGATGCTGGTGCGAATCACCATTACCATTACATAATCTTCATAACAACTTATATAATTCAAGACAGTGCCACGGATATGGTTATTTATATAACATTTCCGGATGTATGTGTAATGCTTTCATTAACCTGTCTCTGCACTTTTGCGGCCTACTATTTAATAATCGGCTTGAGTATAATATTGGGGTGAAATGAAAACACAGAAAACAAATATTTTTATTGTGGATGATGATGAGTTAATGGTTATGGACCTCAAAATTTCGCTTGAAAACGAATTTGGTAATGGCGTTAAGGTTACAACCTTTAATGATGGAGAAAGTTGCCTGGAAAAAGTTGATGAAGATTTACATATTGTGATTCTTGATTATTATATGCAGGATAAAAATGGCATGGAAGTTTTAAAATCAATAAAACTCATTAATCCCAAAACAGAAATTATTATGTTCACCAGCAATGATGATATGATAACTGCCATTGAATCATTACGGGTTGGAGCAAAAGAATTTGTAATAAAAGGAGCGGGCTCATTAGGTAAAGTGTCTAAACTGGTAAACTATTTAATTAAAAGACGCCTTAATGTAATTGCAAGAGAATTAAGCTTATCCAAATACATGACCATACTTTTAATAGCGCTTACCATTGTGTGCATTCTGGTTGTTTATATTATGAAAACAAGAAAATAAAATGCCGGATAAAAAATTTACGCAATTACATCAGAAGGTTGTTGATACTGTTTTGAAAGTAAAAGCCACCCTTACAAACAATAATAATCTTGAAGAAGAGAGATTGACATTTGGAGAGCGATTTGCCGATACTATTTTTAGTGTTGCCAGTAAATGGAAAGCGATATTTGTATTTGCAATGGCTTTGATAATATGGATATTATATAATGAATTTGCCTTAGTTAAATACAGGTTCGATCCATTCCCTTTTCCACTTATGACCTTTATCCTGGCAGGTATTGCGGCTATACAAGCACCTATTATTATGGTAAGTGAGCACCGGCAGCACGAGAAGAACAGTAAACGCGTTGCTGCCGACTTAAAAGCTGAGAATGAAATTATGGCACTTCATCAATCTATAACTGTTTTAATTGAACAGCAGCTTCAACAGGTGCATGAAAATCAGTTAATGACTATAGAGATATTAAAAGAACTTCATCAAATGACTAAAGTCAAGCAGGCTAATCAAAATAGTGTGGTTAAACTTGAGGTGGCTGAATAGGTATATCATTTAGGTAAGTATGTCAGTAAAGTAAAAAAGCCCCTGATTTCTCAAGAGCTTTTTATCGTTTTAGTAGCGGGGGCTGGATTCGAACCAACGACTTTTGGGTTATGAGCCCAACGAGCTACCTCTGCTCTACCCCGCAGTATGAATTTCGTACTGCAAATATACACTATTTTTGCGCTGTGTCAGAGAAATAGGCTATATTTATAAACACTATATGAACAAAATAGACAAAGCAGGTTGGATTAGCGTCGTAGGCAATCCAAACGTAGGCAAATCGACATTGGTAAATGCCCTGGTTGGCGAAAAGCTCTCCATTGTTACCCATAAGCCCCAGACCACCCGTAAACGTATTACGGCTATTGCGAATGGGCCCGACTACCAGATAGTGTTTTCAGACACTCCCGGTGTTATAAAACCGCATTACAAAATGCAGGAGGCCATGATGCAAAAAGTGGGCGAAGCCCTTGAAGATGCTGATGTTGTAATGGCTGTTACCGATGTTGAAGAAGGCGGATTCAGGGAAGAATTGCTGGAAAAGTTAAAATATGTTAAAGTGCCTGTTATTGTGGTGCTGAACAAGGTTGATTTAACTAAACAAGAAGATACTGCGCAGCGATTGAGCGCACTTGAGAATGTTATTAAGCCTACTAAAATAATAGCTGTTTCAGCCTTGCATGGCTTCCATGTTGATGAACTGAAGAAGATATTGCTGGAACATTTGCCGGTAGGCGAACCGTTCTACCCTAAAGATTATATGTCGGATTTACCGGAACGCTTTTTTGCCGCGGAGATCTTACGAGAGAAGATATTGATGTATTACCATAAAGAGGTGCCTTATTCAGTGGAAGTGATTATTGAGGAGTTTAAAGAAACAGAGAAACTAACGCATATACGCGCAGTTATATATGTAAACCGCCATACGCAGAAAGGAATTATAATCGGCCACAAAGGTGAAGCATTGAAGAAAACAGCCACGGCTGCCAGAAAGGATATGGAGAAATGGCTCAACGGTAAAGTGTTCCTTGAAGTGCAGGTGAAGGTAAAGAAGGATTGGCGCGATAATGAAATACAGCTGAAGAATTTCGGCTACTTGTAACTCACCCCATATCCCCTCTCAATTAAATAGAGAGGGGAAACGTCAGCTTGAGTGACAAAGAGGTGAGTAATCAAAACTAAGTTAGCTTTGTGAACTTTTTAGAAACGATAAAATGGCAAGGGTAGTAGCAATAGTAGGAAGGCCAAATGTAGGCAAATCAACATTATTTAACAGGTTAACAGGGCATCGCGACGCTATTGAAGACCCGACTTCAGGCGTTACACGCGACCGTCATTATGGGCGTGTGGAGTGGAACGGGGAGTGGTTTACACTAATAGATACCGGTGGCTATGTGAAAGGTAGTGAGGATGTTTTTGAAGGCGAGATACGTAAGCAGGTTCAATTTGCTATTGATGAATGCGACCTGATATTGTTTGTTGTTGATATTGAGGAGGGCCTAACACCATTTGATGAATCTGTTGCCGATATGCTGCGCAAAAACGCCAGTAAAGAGCAAAAAGTGATAATGGTGGCCAATAAGGCCGATAATTTTGACCGCGCAGCTATGTCAGCAGAGTTTTACACCCTGGGCTTGGGAGATATACATAGTGTCTCAGCCATAAGTGGTGCAGGCACAGGCGATTTACTTGACGATGTAATGCAGCACCTTTCAGTTAAAAAGGATGAGCATTATGATGAAGGTTTACCTAAGATAGCCGTAGTAGGAAGGCCCAACGTAGGTAAATCATCACTTATTAATGTATTGGTTGGCGAAGAAAGGGTAGTAGTTACCGATATAGCAGGAACAACACGCGATGCAGTGGATTTGCGTTACCAGCGTTTCGGGTACGATATATTGATGATAGACACAGCAGGGCTTCGTAAAAAGGCTAAGGTGCATGAAGATGTTGAGTTCTACTCAACTATGCGCACAGTTAAGGCTATAGAGCGCTGCGATGTTTGTTTGTTGCTTCTCGATGCAACACAGGGCCTCGACCAGCAGGATTTAAGCATATACTCACTGGCTGTGAGTAACCACAAGGGAATAGTGATAGTAGTGAATAAATGGGACTTGATAGAGAAAGACACTAAGTCGGTTGATACTTATACTGAAATGATACGCAAGAAGCTGGAGCCTTTCAGCGATGTGCCCATAATATTTGTTTCCGTTTATGAAAAGCAGAGGATAATTAAAGTACTGGAAACAGCTATGATTGTTTATAATAACCGCAAACAGAATATACCTACTTCGAAGTTGAACGACATTATGCTGCCTGTAATAGAATTGAACCCTCCGCCGGCATATAAGGGCAAGTATGTCCGTATAAAGTACCTTACACAATTACCTGTTCCATACCCTACGTTCGCTATGTTCTGTAACCTGCCGCAATATATCCAGGAACATTATAAGCGTTTTCTTGAAAATCAAATGAGGGAAAAGTTTCAACTCACCGGTACACCCATTGAGATTTTTTTCAGAAAGAAATAAACTTACTTCCCTTTACCAGAGTTAGGTTGGTGGCATAGTTAACTTAACGTTAACAGAACCGCTGGAAAATTAAAGATACGGTAATACTATTATTTTAGTTTTGGGTCAACTACAGGGCTGTAAATGAGGAGGATTCATCTGTTTGTTTCGTTGGTAGCAATTACCTTGCTATGCCATAATATACTTAATGGTAGCCCCATTGCAGGTATTGATAAAGGAATTGGCCCCGACACAAATAAGTTCAGGCAAAGAGTAATGGCCGATAGCATAAATACCGTAAAAAGAATTGCTTTTGCTATGGCTTACGCCAACAAGAATAAAGACCAGGATTCTTTTACTTACAATAGTAAAAGGCTCTGCATCGACTCAGGTTTCTTGTCAATGAATTATGGCCATTTGTTTAATAAAAAATCAAAGCACCTGCTTATCCGCATACCATACAACGACTCAAAGGATGTGTTTTACGACCGCCTTATTGTAGCCATTTATGTTCTTGATACTACACAAAAATTCACTTTGGTGCGGGCAGATACATGTTATTTCCATTCGTACACCGGTGATACTATTTTCGATGTAAATGGAGATGGTTGTAAAGATTTTGTTTTAACCACGAGCGGATTAAGTGGTTGCTGCCCGAGAGACGAGGAGTTTATTTATTTGTATAATAAGGATTGCGGGGCATTTATGTCTCGCATTGAAGTATCTAATCCCGATTATTACCCTGATAGAATAATGCTTTTTCAAATGGATTATGGCTGGCCGGGTTGGGTGGCTATTCATAAGTGTTTCTGGAACGGAACAGAGCTAAATACGGTGGAAACTATCAGGCTTGATAATTCTCACCCGGAGGTATTTATTGTAGAGGATGAGAAAACAGGAAAGAAGACATCAGTCAGAGGGCTTCCGCCGGAATATAAAACATTCAACCGCCTTAACTGGTTCCTCGATAGCCCGGTAGTGGACGAATAGCAGTATCCTTTCCGTTTATACTATTAGCCCAATATTTCTGCAAAGAGATAATACTTCATTTCGTAAGTTTACATGCCAAATAAGTATTGTGCATACCAACCGCCTTATAAACGAAAGCAGCCCTTATCTTTTGCAGCATGCCCATAACCCTGTGGAGTGGTATCCCTGGGGAGACGAAGCCTTTGCTAAAGCCAAGGAAGATAGGAAGCTGGTACTTATAAGCATTGGCTATTCTGCATGCCACTGGTGCCATGTAATGGAACGCGAGTCGTTTGAGGACGAAGAAGTGGCAAGTATTATGAATGATTACTTTGTCTGCATTAAGGTTGACCGTGAAGAAAGGCCCGATGTTGACCAGCTTTATATGGACGCAGTGCAGATAATATCAGGCAGGGGAGGGTGGCCCTTGAATTGTTTTGCTTTACCCGATGGCAGGCCCATATATGGTGGCACCTATTTCCCAAAAAATAACTGGAAACAGTTGTTGCATAACCTTCAAAACCTTTACCGAAAGGAAATTGAGAAAGTTCTTGAGTTCGCTGATGAATTGGAAAGGGGAATAATCAAGGTAAGTAATATTCCTGCGGTGGAACCCACAACTGCAAAACCCGATTTTAAACAATTAGAAGAGTTTACAATAAAAATTGAAAATGCATTCGATAAAGCTTTTGGGGGATACAACTATTCACCTAAGTTTCCAATGCCCAATAATTATGAGTACCTGCTTTACTATGCCTATGTATTAAAGAATTCGCAGCGCACAAATGAAGCAGATAAAATAGCAGAGCATATTTACCTGACCTTAGATAAAATGGCCATGGGTGGCATTTACGACCCTGTTGAGGGCGGCTTTGCGCGCTATTCAACCGATTCGATTTGGAAAGTGCCGCATTTTGAAAAGATGCTTTATGATAACGGACAGCTTATGTCGTTATATGCCCATGCATATATGAATAATCCTAAAAAGCTTTATAAGGATGTTGTTTACGGAATTTATGAGTTTGTATGTAACCAGTTATTGTCGCCTGAAGGAGGCTTTTATTGTGCTTTAGATGCAGATTCGGAAGGAGTGGAGGGGAAGTATTATGTATGGACCAAAGAAGAATTGCAGGAAATTATTGTTGATGATTTTCCATTGTTTGCTGCTTACTACAGCATAACCGATAGTGATGTTTGGGAGGAAGGCAACTATATTCTGTTCCGAAAAAAGAGCGATGAAGAGTTTTGTCAGCAGCAAGGTATTTCAATGGAGGTTCTTGAAACGAAAAACCGCGAATGGCTAAGAAAACTGGCAGAAAAGCGAGTTAACAGAGTAAAGCCGGGGCTTGACGATAAAATACTGGCATCGTGGAATGGACTTATGCTTAAAGGATTAATAGATGCATATAAAGCATTCAAAGAGCCTATCTTTCTTACTACAGCGTTGAAAAATGCAGAATTTATTGTTAAAAAATTTATTGGTGAAGATGGGGCCATGCAACACAGTTATAAAAATGGCAAGTCAACTGTAACCGGGTTCCTGGAAGATTATGCTTTAGTGGCACATGTCTTTATAAGTCTTTACCAATGCACATTCGAGGAAAAGTGGCTGGCATTAGCCGAACAGCTTACTGAATACACCATTCAGCACTTTCACGATAAGGAGAAATTCCTGTTCTACTATACCTCGGACCTGCAGAAGGCTGTTATAACCCGAAAAGCCGAAACAAACGATAATGTTATACCGGCATCTAATTCCGCTATGGCTCATGTTTTATATGAACTGGGCCATTCGCTGGGGAAAGAGGCCTATATTGAAATGGCAAATAATATGCTTTGTGTGGTAAAAGATACCATGAATAATTATCCGCAGGGATATACCAACTGGGCCATGCTTATGCTGCACCAGTATTGCAAGTTCTACGAAGTAGCCATGGCTGGCAGGCAATCGCCCATGTTCCGTGATAAACTGAATGCCATTTACCTTCCGAATAAAATATTGATTGGTGCCGAAACCAAGTCGGGGCTTGAATTATTGAAAGAAAAACTTGTGGGAGAGAGGACACTTATTTATGTTTGTGAAAATAAAACCTGCAAAATGCCTGTTAGTTCGGTTCCTGAGGCTATAACACAAGTGGAAGGCTGTATATGAGGATAAAAAGCGTATTCCTGTCTGCCCTTCTACTGCTTGTTTCGTATTGCAGTGAGGCCCAGATGGCGGTTTTCCAGGATGAGGAAGATATGATTACCCCAAGTTTCAGGTACGATATAATTAAGTTAAGGCGCATTGCTTCAATCACTATTAATTATGAGTATAAACCTGACGGGGAGCCTATTTTAAATGATGGGGTAATGAAATACTTCCGGTTCGATTCGCTGGGAAGAGTTGCGGAATCGTACTTCACCGTTAAAGAGGGGCCAGGCATATGGGATACTGTCCGTTCATATTATTACTATGATGGTTTCGGCCATATTATTATAAAACGCACCAATGAAGGTAATTTTTACGATGTATGGTATTATAGGTGGTATGCAGACGGTAATATGAAAAAGCGTGCCCATGTGCGTGAGGTTCCACTTACCAATACAAGCCAGGGAGATTACAGGATAGGTACCCAAACCGTTCTATCGGTAGATAGTTTTGCTTATACCCCATATCCTAAGCAGTTGCAGCGTTATGGATATAATGAAGAAAATAAAATTTATGAAAAGACCATAACATATTACGATGACAAGCATCGCATGACCAGCCGCAATTTTCATTATGCAGTGGGCTGGCTTTATTCGCAGGTCGATTTAAAGTACGATGATAAAGACAGGGTAATTGAATACACCTATACAGGTAACCTGAATGGAGAGATACATCATACTGTGGGAATAACATATGATACTGACGGGAGCATACTTACAGAAAAGCTGATTAATGGCGATAAGCAGACCGATAATGTGGAATATATGTATGATAAAGGTAATGGGCTTGTGACTAATGAACTTGACCGTGATTTTTCGAAATCGGTTATAAATATTGCCCGGTACACTTACCAGTTCAGGTAGGCTACTGAATAGTTAGTTCGTTGTTGCTCCAGATAACTTTAGTCTTGCTCCAGATTATATGAGGCATATGCCTTACATAACTATCCTTGTTATTAAAGTTTAAGGTATCGGTTTTCCATGTTTCACTTTCCGGGTAAACCCATAAAAACCCTAGTCTGAATTTTTCTCCTTTTAGTTTCTTTATTGGTAACTTACTTTTTAGGACTTGTTCTATGTTATACTCGCCATGAGGCAAAAGCGTATTTATAGCCATACAATTACTATCGGAGCCATGAAAAAAACAAACCTCCAGATCTTTGTTGTCGCAGGTGAAGTTGGGTACCATGCAAGCATTGTATTGGAATCGGATTGTATCGTCAGTGTGGTTAATTATGGTTGCTGTAGCTACAATCACATTAGTAGAGTCTTCGCCGGCACGAATGGAACTGCCTTTTATAATAACTGTTGGGGTATTATTTTTTCCGGAGTTCTTAAAAGCAACTAACGCAATAACCGGTAGAATAATTAATAATGCAAATACAGTTTTCATCATTTAATAGTTATCTCGTTGCTCCAAGCCGTTAAATAAGGATCGGGATTTCCACCTTTGTGCCCATTTACCCATTCTTCTCCATTTTTCCATTCCACCTTAGCCGGTATCCTAAAATCGAACCCTACTCTAAAGGGCTTTGATTTCAAGGTGTTCATATCGCCCACAACAGATAATGCCAACCTACGCAAACATGATTGATTAGGTGCTATCTTAATAGATCCAATTACTAAGCACGAATCACAGGAACCATGTGATACTTCAACGCTTTTATTATCCGAAATGAAACAATCGTCATAAGAGCAACACAAGAATGTAGAGCTAACAGTATCTTGTGTTTTATTTTCTATCGCCACGTGAATGTATATTGTAACCCATTCAGCATTCTTTTCAACACTATCATAGATAGCAATTACAATTGGTTTTGCTTCGATGCTGTCGTTCGTTAGGCTTGATGATGCCATTAGAGGCAAGGGGAGCAAGCTAACAAATAAGTAAAGAAGTGATTTCATTACTTAATTATTACCTCGTTGCTCCAGATTATAGTTTTCCTCTCTTTAAGCCCTTCCCTCATTTCTTCCCAATCGTTTCGAAGATTAGTTTTATTTGAAGGCATATAGATAAGCCCGACTTTGAATTTTTCTTTATTTAATTGCTCCTTACTCAAATTAGAATTAAGGATTAATTTTTTCGTATCCGTTTTTTGCGGTGGAATGGTGATAATAGTTGTCACATTCTTGTCACATGCCCAGCCATACATAGGAATATTTTTATTGCCGGAAATGAAGACCTCATAATAAGAGCAGCTCATTGAATAGTAACGGATAGTATCCGGGCCAGTATTGGCAATAGTTATCGTAACATATAAATCTGTAGAACTACCGGGGCCATGCCCAAGGCTATCGAGCCTGGATGTAAGAATCAGCTGTGGTAATAATGTGGTTTGCCCTTTAGCATACAAGGAAATAGATAAGCAGAGAATCAATAAATATCGCATATGGGCTAATTAGTCTACTAATATACCAATTTGTTAAAGAATGTTATAGGCAGACACCTTACTCGCAAATATTTCGTTGGTTTAATGAACCTTTACCCTTTTGAGGTGTAATAGCTTATGAAACGATATTACAGCAAATGAAAAAACTTGTATATATATTGATTTTCCTTGGTACAGGTGTTTATGCCCAAAAGCCTGAACCAGTATACCGCTTAACCATACAGCCACGTGACGACCAGTTCTATTCAGCCCAAGCCGATTTATGGAAGAAAGAAGTAGCTAAAAGGCCTAAAGATGCCCAGGCATGGGAAAACTACTATTGGGCCATGCGTTACAGTAACCATTTGTATGAGACAGGGCATGTTGACAAGCAAAAGGCCATGGCTCAGATTATGGATGATATGGGCAGGAATGTTCCCGGTACTATTCAATACTATCGCTGTAAATTAAGTTACGATGGCTGGCCGAATAAAGATACGGCCAATACCGCTTTAATGCTAAAGAAAGCTATTGCGCTGGCACCGAATGATAGAACAGTGCTCGAGGATTATATAACATATAGTGCTGTATCGGGCAATGGGCCAAAGTTTAAAGAAATGTCTGCATCACTTTATAAAAGCAATACATACGCCTACGGTATGATGGAGTTAGGGTATAACCTGCTTATGTCGGCCGATAAAAACGCTATAGTATTTACCTGGGGCGATAATGACACCTATACCACATGGATGCTTCAACAGGCAAAAGGCATACGGACGGATATCACCATTATAAATGTGCCGCTTGCCATGAATTATACGGGCTACCTGAAGCAAATGCTGCTGGAAAAGAATATAGTACTGCCTGAGGGCTTTTGGGAAAGGAGTAAACAAGCTAACGGGACAATGGATTTTATGAAAATGCTGTTACTTGAAATAAACAAAGTGAATTCGTCTGTTCCATTATTTATGGAGATTGAAAGCGGCTTGGAGAATACTTTCCCCGACAGCCTCTATTGTACGGGCCTTACTTATCGTTTTAGTACCGTTCGCATCGATAATATTTCTAAACTCAGAAATAACGTTGAAGACCACTTTCACCTCGATTACCTGAATGGGTATGTGCCCTATGACAATGGCCTTTCGGAAGAGCTTGTGGAAGACTCCAAAACGCAGTACGTAACTCCCTTTGCCATTTTATACCGGCATTACAGGCAAATGGGTGAAAACAATGACAGGGTGCAGTTTTATAAGGATTTTGTAATGAAATATGCCGCAAAAGCAGGCAAAGAGAAGGAAATGGAGGAATATCTTGAAGGCAAATAATTAAGGCGCTAATGATTAAGTTTTCGGTTATGACTGACCAGGAGTTGATGCTTCACCTGCAAAAGGGTGAGGTTTCGGCTTTTGATGAGTTGTATAAACGCTATAGTAAAATGCTGCTGGGTTACTTCATTCGCATGCTTAATTATGATAAACCAAGGGCGCAGGATACGTTGCATGATGTTTTCTTAAAAATTATTGAAAAGCCCGAATTATTCGACAGGACACGGTCTTTCAAGTCATGGGTTTATGCAATAGCATATAATACCTGCAAAAACCAGTATAAGCACTATGAGGTGGTAAAGGAATTCAATGATGAAATAAGGCATACCGGCAATGTACTTGATGAGAAATTCCTTATAAGCACTGCAGCCCGGATGGATGGCATAGAGTTTAAAAAGGCCTTGGGTAAGGTGCTCGAAGAAATACCATTTGATAAGAAGACAACTTTTGTGCTGCGTTACCAGGAAGACCATTCAATAACAGAGATATCCCAGATAATGGAATGTTCAGAAGGCACCGTAAAATCAAGAATTCACTATACACTTAAGATATTATCGGAGAAATTAAAAATATATGACCCTTTAAATTGATGTACTATGGAAACCAATAAAAATGAACTGGATGAATTGCTGAAACACGCCATGCAATTAAATAACGACGAGGTACCCGAACCCTCGAAAGACAGATTGGAAGAACTACGGTCTAAAGTAAGACGCAGGGGTTTAAAGAATAGGGGCATAGTCCGCATGCTTAATATTAATGTTAAGCTTTACCAGGCATTTATAGCTACGGCCGCTATTGTTACAGCCATTATTGTATTGCGCCCGGTTGCCAATCAACAAGGAAATACTATCAAGGGTTCGGGAAGTATAGATACGGCTGCCGTTCTCAATGGCTCTTCAAGCATGAAACACGATAGTTTTCTTGTCAGGAATTTCACCACCTCGGTTTATTAATCAATTCACAATATTTGTTAAGTACTGGTACCTATATCACATAAATGCGAAAAAAAAAGCTTACCTTTGTATTAATTGAGGTAGGATTTTTTTAATAACGCTTAACTCCATATTTGTGTCAGTATCATCATCTAATGTGCGTTTTAATACGCAACATCGTAGTTTCTTCCAAACATTACATACAAGGGTAGATCAATATTTCAAAACAAACGGTATTTCTAAATACGGGAACGGAACCATGTGGTTTAAAACCGTGATTATGTTCTCTTTATACTTTGTTCCTTACTTTTTAATGGTTACCGGGGTTGTTACATATGTTCCATTAATGCTTGCTTTTGCAATAATTATGGGAATAGGGGTAGCCGGTATTGGCCTGGCAGTTATGCATGACGCTAACCATGGCAGCTATTCACGTAGCTCAAGAGTTAACAAGATACTGGGTTATAGCATAAACCTTATCGGGGGGCATTATTTTAACTGGCAGGTTCAGCATAATACCCTGCACCATACATTTACTAATATTGATGGACATGATGAAGATATTGACTCACGCGGCTTCATGAGGTTTTCACCCCATGCACCCTATAAAAAAATGCACCGTCTTCAATTTATATATGCCTGGTTCCTATACGGATTAATGACATTCTCATGGGTTATAAAGAAGGACTTTAAACAACTTATACGATACGAAAAGAAGGGCTTTCTTGCTATGAGGAAGAAGAAATTCAGGCCTGAGCTGTTTAAACTTATTGCCTGGAAATTATTCTACTATACGTATATGCTGGTTATACCTATGTTGGTTCTGCATGTTAGCTGGTGGCAGATTTTAATCGGTTTTGCCATTATTCATTATACTGGCGGGCTTATACTGGCACTGGTGTTTCAGCCTGCTCACGTAGTAGAGCACCTCGACTTTCCATTGCCCGACAATTCTGGGAACATGGAAAATGATTGGGCCGTACACCAGCTATATACTACTTCTAATTTCGCTCCTAAATCATTCTTATTAACCTGGTATGTAGGCGGGCTTAATTTCCAGGTAGAACATCATCTGTTTCCTACTATATGCCATATACATTACAGAAAAATATCGGCCATTGTAAAGCAGACTGCCGAGGAGTTTAACTATCCTTACCATTCTTACCCTACATTTGTTCAGGCAATAGCATCGCACACACGCATGCTTATAAAGTTTGGCAAAAAGCCCCGGGTGGCTGTTTAGGGTATAAACGATTACCAGTTGGCTAAAGAAAAACATTTTTGTTGGACATAACAAAAATCGTGTATTTTTGCACCTCTCTTTGAAAAAATGGTCTGGTAGTTCAGCTGGTTAGAATGCCTGCCTGTCACGCAGGAGGTCGCGGGTTCGAGTCCCGTCCAGACCGCTAAAGGTTAGGACTTGCCTGTCATCCCGAGTACTCGGGACGGGTTCGTCCAGACCGCTAGAAAAGAGTTAAAGCCTGTAATTAATAGTTACAGGCTTTTTTATTTATTTCTTATTGGTTTACAATAAGTTACCTGATGATGCATTGCCGCCACTTACATTAATGAATTTATTCATATTCCAGTATTCGTTTTTTATTATTTTTGAGTTTAATAAATTAACCTTAAACCCAATATCATGAAAAAATTAATCCCTACAGTTCTCACAATTACAGCCTTCAGCTTAGGTGTATTTGCAACAACAGCAGTTACAAGCTACAAACAAAACGAAGCAAAAAAGCACCCCAGAATTGAACATGCAATTGATGCCATGAAAGATGCTATTGAGTATATGGACAAAGCACCAGACGATTTTGGTGGCAATAAAGCTGCAGCAATTGCTGATACAAAGGCGGCAGTTAAGTCATTACACAAGGCGCTTGGTTACCGCTACAAAGAAGACAACAAATAGTCTGATTAACTATTTTATGAAAGGAGGCGGCAAAACACCGCCTCTTTTTTATTGCATCCGTATTCTTTTAACCAGGTAAGGCAGTAATATTTGCCGGAACCCCTGTTTAATATCCGCCTCTACAAAATCAATGCCATACTGGCGGCAGCGCAACATAAGTTCTTTGCGGTAGGTTGCCATAGAGTTTACATAGGTATCGCGTACTTCTGAGGGGTGAACCTTTATTTCCTCACCGCTTTCCATATCAATAAAGCGGTAGGGGCGGTTATCGAATTTAAAATCCTCTTCGGTAGCTTTTTCAGTTACATGAAAGAGGATTACTTCGTGCTTATTATGCTTTAGATGCTGCAGGGCCGAGAAAATATCATTTTCACGTCCGACTTGTGAATCGAACATATCGCTGAAAATGGCCACCAGTGAACGTTTATGAATACTGTCAGCTATATTGTGCAAGGCTTCGACAGTAAATGTCTTTTTCTGCACCTCAGTATTGTAGGGGTGATATATCTTTTCTAACTCACTATACAGCATTTTCTGGTGCATAGGAGTAGATTTAGCCTGTGTGTGCAGTTCCAGTTTTTCCGAGAAAATACTTAACCCGGTTGCGTCCCTTTGTTGTTTAAGCAATTGTATAAGCACCGAAGCGCATTGCGCAGCAAAACTTACCTTGTTCAATCCCTTTTCGGGGAAGTACATAGAAGAAGAGTCATCAATAACTATCTGGCACCTTAGGTTAGTCTCTTCTTCAAACTTTTTAATAAATAATTTTTCAGTCTTTCCATAAAGCTTCCAATCAAGGTGCCGGGTAGATTCGCCGGTATTATAAATACGATGTTCGGCAAATTCAACCGAAAAGCCATGAAAAGGGCTCTTATGAAGACCTGTAATAAAACCCTCTACTACCTGTTTGGCAAGTAATTCAAGAGAGGAAAACTCCCTAAGCTCTTCTGGTTTAAACTCGGTAGCCAAGGGTGGTTTGTTATTTTATGTTAGTGTTTAAAGCTGGCTTTTCAGCTTGCCTTCCAATACCGACTTGGGCACAGCGCCAACCTGCTTGTCGACTATTTTACCGCCTTTAAAAAACAATATAGTAGGAATATTGCGAATACCAAATTCAGCCGATACATTAGGGTTGTTATCCACGTCTACCTTGCCCACAACAGCTTTGCCTTCATATTCTTTTGCCAACTCTTCAACAAACGGGCCAACCATGCGGCAAGGGCCACACCATTCCGCCCAAAAATCAAGCATTACCGGTTTATCAGATTTCAGGACTAATTCCTGGAAGTTCGAGTCATTTATTTCAATTGCCATAATTCAAAATTTAAGAAGACAAAGATACGAAAAAAAGATGGTTTTAGGGCCATTGGTTACCCGCACTATACCGATTTATTAACAAGGTTTTCAAGAACTATAACCCATTAACTGAGCGCTATATCTATGTTTTTGCCACTTCCTCTTCTGCTGAGCGGAACAAAGGGTCGGAAGGGTTCAGAATAAACAATACTGAAAGTATGCCGACAAACTGTATCATAATGTTGGTGATGAATAAATGGCGCTCTACTTCAAGGGCATCAGAATTATAGGCAAGAAGAGCATGAATTGTGAAAACAATCATAAGGAGCAAAGGGAATACCAGAATAAGTTCTTTATGTTTTCTGAATTTAACAATGAGGCATAACAATAATAAAAGCACTACCCATTTATTAAATAACGGAAAGATAAAGCTGGTCCATTTACTATAACCCGTTATGTCACCCGTATACCCAGGCAGGTTATATGCAAATATACGCTCTCGTTCTTCAGGTGTTTGGTCAAGCAGAAAGGTATGTTTTGGATGCGTAAGAAGAAACCTGATAAAGGTAGATGTACCTTGAGTGTTAACCCAGTTATATAAATCATTATATGTCGAATCGTGATAAAGGGTATATATTTTCGCGTCATTGCAGGTGGCTCCGGTGTAATTGGCCAAAAGCCTGTCAGATAATGGCATGCCATTATCTTTAAACCATTGAAAATATTCCTTATTGGGCATCATTCTTATTATAATATTATTTAGTACAGGTAGCTTGTTTCGCTCACCGATTTTAGCTGTGTACGACTGTGCAATAAATAACACAATTCCTATTCCGAATAAGGTAATATATTGCTTCAATTGCTTTCTATCCCATAGACATCCGGCAAAGCCCGATGTGAAGTAGAATAACACAATAATATATGGACTATTATCGCGCGTAAAAGAGAATAGAATTGTTATAAGTATATGCAAGGCCCAGTACCACCTGGTTCTTTTTTTAGTAAGAAGCAACCATGATGCTAACCACGCGAACAAAAGAGACATAAATAAGGACTCTGAAAGAAGGTTAACGCTCCATCCTAAAATATTCCACCAGGACATAAGCAGGTAAATGCAAATTATGGCAACGTATTTAAGATAATTCCTGTTTAAGTAAAGCATTAATACATAAACAAGAAAAAAAGTGCATAAGGCATTAAAGAATTCCTGAAGTATAATTATCCTTGGCGGATCGCTGTCCGCTATTTTATATAATAGTGGCAAAGTAAATGGCCTGCAATTAAATTTTAAATCGGGGGTAGGGGAATAAAAGCTTTTATCGGATAATGGTATTTTTGATTGAGCAAGATAGTCGTAGGGGTCTCCAAAGCCTACCCAGACAGGTGGCTCTGTTTTTATCATTAAATTACCGAACAATGCTAATACGAAGCAAAGCAAGTTGATTTTGTGCGGTAATTTCTTTAACATAAAAAGGATTTGTCTTTTATCTATTATTATAGGCAAAAATATCATTTAAAATGTTCTCTCAATTGAGGTTGAATAAAAAGCCCCTGACCGCAGTGTCAGGGGCTTTTTATTATAGAGCACCTTCTCTTATTGCTTTATTGATGCTTGAGCTTGGCTCATATTCTGAATCATTTGCTTTAACTCGGCTATTTCCTTTTCGTCGTTTGTTAAACGAATACTCTGATCTTTGCTATCAGCGGTTGTTTTTGCAGATTGAATTGCAATAACTGTTTTTAAACTGTCAATTATTTGCTGTTGTTCTTGCACAGCTTTTACTAAAGGTACAGTAAATGCTGCATAATCAATAGCATAATAATCATTTGTATTTTTGGGTTTACTTACTCCGTTAAAATCATATCCGCAATCATTAGCTGTTTTTTCAACTTCCTGAGCAATAAACCCAGAAAAGAGCATTTTACCTTTTTCGGCTTCTGATTCCTTTAAACGCAAACTATCAGGTGTATGGATATATTGGGCGATAGCATCCATATTATAATGGTAGGTAACGGGCCTTAATTTTGTAATAAAGGATAACCCAGGAACTGTTTCTTCAACATCACTTTTAAAGCGGCCATCTGATGTTGTATAAAGTCCACTAGCACAGTATATACCAGTTACTGAAGAATTACCGAGGTAAATCGTATTACTTGCCGTTGCAGTTGCCTGATAGCCAATTGCCGTGGCATTAGATATTGAGGTTGTTGAAACATCAGCGTCCCAACCAATTGCTGTATTGTCACTCGAAGTTGTTACCGTCTTTAAAGCATTATAACCTACTGCTGTATTACCCGTTGCTTGAGTGCACGCACCTAGCGCATAATAACCTAATGCGCTGTTATTTATACCTGTTGTATTACTATATGACGCCTGGTAACCAACAGCAGTATTACTGGTGACATTTCCATTACTGGCATTATTGTACAATGCTTGATAACCTACAGCTGTGTTATTATTAGAGCCGGTTGTATTATTTGTATATAAAGCCTGGTAACCCATAGCAGTATTATCAGTAGTGGCCGCATTTTTAAGTAGAGCCTGGTATCCGTCAGCTGTATTACCTGTTCCAGAACTATTAGTATAGAGCGCAGCATAGCCGGTTGCCGTATTACCGGTAGCAGTATTATTGTATAAAGCACTGTCTCCAACTGCGGTGTTTTGTAAACCTGTTGAATTAGTATATAATGCATTATACCCAATAGAAGTATTTCCAAATGCAGTTGTAATGGTGTACCCAGCATAATCGCCTACTGAGGTATTGCGGGCACCGGAAGTAATAGAACCCATATTCCGGTAACCAACAGCAGTATTATGATAGCCCGTAGTAGTTGAATACATTGCGCTGTCTCCTATGGCGGTGTTCCAGCTGTAAGAATCGCCATTAACACCAAATAATGAGGAATACCCCAAAGAGGTATTACCACTACCTGTGACATTTTCATAAGAAGAACCATAGCCCTCACTGGTATTGTGAATTCCAGTTGTATTCTCTATACTGGCTTGCATTCCAATTGCGGTATTATAAACACCACTCGTATTACTATATAGTGCTTCGTACCCATCAGATGTATTGTAACTGCCTGTACTGTTCGTGTAACCGGAAAAAGCTCCTTGGGCTGTATTCTCAATTCCCTGTGTTGTTGATGCATTTGTAGACGGGGCATTACTATAGAGCGCCTGGTAGCCCACTGCTGTATTATAGCTATTCCAGTTTGAAGATGTATTGCTAAAGGCCTGCAAATACAAAGCATCTTGGCCCACTGCAGTATTGTAATTTGCCGTAGTATTATCTTGCAACGCAGCTTCTCCAATTGCGGTATTACCGTTACCAATTGTATTATAATATAAAGCAGATGCACCCAATGCTACAAGGTTACTGCCTGTTGAATTAGTATAGCCAGCATATGCACCCGCCGCTAAGTTATACTCTGCATTAGTTGTAGCAGTAGGGTTAGTAAAATAAAGTGCATCATACCCTACAGCAGTATTTTGAGAATAAAAATTATTACCACCTCCAGGGTTATAATTTTGTGTATAAAGTGAATTATTACCCACAGCCACATTATCTCCGCAAGCAGTATTGTTAAGCATTGCATTATAACCCATAGCTGTATTTGCACTACCATCGATGTCGGCATCGAGTGCATCATACCCAAAAGCGCTATTATCAGCACCAGTCGTAATAGTAGCAGCACTCATTGCACAAGTTGCTGAAGCCGCATTTGAACCTAGCATTGCACCACCATATGATGTATTTGAGATGCAAGCGGCATGATAACGTCTGATAGGGGTCTGGCTATCATCTGATACAGATAACATTACCCAATTCGGGTCAATAGCTGTTCCAGCATTGTAATAATAGCCTGGGATAACAGCGTAATCGCCAGTTCCTGCTGAATCGGTATTATATACCAAAGTACCTGTTGCTGGTGCATCAAAAGGTGCTTGTAGATTGGTTCCTTGCAAAGCTGCTTTTACAGGGAAGGTTGGCATATTGTCCGCTGTTTTTGCATGTTCGGCGTACAGTGAGTAAGGTACTGATAACATTTCCGAGGTGCCCATATAGGTAAAGTTGTCTCCACCTTTAGGGTCAAATTCAACTTTCACAAAGTAATTACCCTTGCTCCAGTCAATACCATTAAAGGCACCTGTTACAGCTGTACCATTTCCAATATTCAGGTTGGCTAAACCAAATTGATTGGTCGTAGATATCTGGGTTTCTTCATACACAGTTGTTCCGTTCGCACTTCCTTCTACAATACTTATACGGAAAGAAACAGGTTGATTTGCTATAGCATCTCCATTTGAGTTTCTGGCTACAGCCTGGTATTTTATAGCCTGCGGGGCACCTACCGTAGTCGATTGTGCTGTTTGTGCAAATGCTGCCAGCGACAAACCTAGTGTCAGCAGTGTTGCAACTAATAGTGTTATTTTTTTCATTGTTTTAATACGTTTAATAGTTGTGATTACTTGATTTTGTCAACTTTCAGCGTTTGAATTAGCTGGTTGTCTGCATTGTAAACCTTTAAAAAGTATATGCCGTTGGCATAGGGGCTCAGGTCAAATTCCTGCTCTTGTGCGGTCATACTCTTTTTAAAGATTGTCTTACCATCCATATCAGTCAGCTCAACTTCAAGGCTTTTCCCTTCATAGTTGTTCTTTACATAAAAAGAACTGGTAAAGGGATTGGGGTAAGCGCTTACATTGCCCTGCTGGTTAATGTTGTCGACACTGGTGATAACAACAGATGTGGGCTGCTGGAAACCCTGAGTTAAATAATTAGTTGATGAGGCATAGGTTTCGGAAAGTGGTTCACCCAATGTCCAGCTTAGCGACACATCAGGAGAAACAAAACAACTTCCGGAGGAGGCAATAGCGTCAGGCGAAATGGCCTGTGCCATGCAGGCTCGTCCTCCCAGAACGAGCAAAGCTGCAATTAATGGCGGTTTCAGCTTCATGAAATTAGGGTTTAGAGGTTATTACTTAAAGCATTTCTGATTTGAATAGCATGGTTCCTAGGCAGCACGCTATAATTCAGGATTCAATCTTAGTAAGGAGTTTTGTAAAAAAAATAGGTATAAACACCTAATTTAATAGCTAGAACATAGGTATAAACACCTAGGGTTAAATACCTAAAAAAGCCTTACACATCAATATTGGAAGGCACTTCAGGTATTCAAAACCTTGAATTTTATGATGTTATTTAATTGAAAACTAGAAGTTACTGGTGAATTAAGTAGTGGTTACTTAAGCGATACTATATTACTTCAAAATTATAAACAACATAGAATTATACATTGCTAAATGAGTATTTTTAGCTTTTAAAAAAAGTATGCCTAAATTATCAATTCTGGTACCCGCGTATAATGAAGCCCGTACAATTACAGCATTGCTCGATAAAGTGGTAGAAGCGCCCATGCTATTTTCGGTAACCAAAGAAGTTGTTATTGTAAACGATGGCTCGAAAGATGACACAGGTAAAATACTCGACGGTTATCTTGAAAGGCATAAACAGCGCACAGATGAGGCTGCACTTAACACGGAAGTGGTGGTACATCACAAAACTATAAACCAAGGGAAGGGTGCCGCAATACATACCGGTATAAGCCTTGCAACAGGCGATTTTGTTATAGTACAGGATGCCGACCTGGAATACGACCCCAGGGAATTTAATACCCTGCTTAAACCTATAATAGAAGGGTTCGCCGACGTGGTTTATGGCTCCCGTTTTATGGGTGGCAACCCGCACCGTATATTGTTTTTCTGGCATTCTATAGGTAATGCAGTACTTACTTTTACTTCAAACATGTTTACCAATCTTAATCTTACAGATATGGAGACATGCTATAAGCTTTTTAAGGCGGATATAGTGAAGAAGCTCGACTTAAAAGAAAATCGATTTGGGTTTGAACCCGAGGTTACAGCCAAAATTGCCAAGGTTAAAGGCATAAGAATATACGAAGTAGGCATTTCTTATTACGGGCGCACTTACGAAGAGGGAAAAAAAATAAACTGGAAAGATGGCTTCAGGGCGCTATGGTGCATACTGAAGTATAACTTATTCAGTTAAGTTATTTCTTAACAAAAAGAGCCACAGTTCTTAGTTTAAGTGGCCTGCCACCTTTCTGGCTGAATGAAGTATCTTTAGTAAAGGACATATTCTGCAAAAGGCTCTCATTGCTGATGCCACCTTCAACAACAGAATACCAATCGTCCCAAACATACAGGCTTTTTGAAGGAAATTTACCGATGTCGGTTTGTCTCATCGGATTTTGAAATCCTGTAGGGTCAATATCCAAGGCCAATGAAAGGTAAGGTGCTCCATAAAACACCTGCCTGTTTCTGTAATCAGGGTATTTTTGCTTTATGTAATCAGCCATTTTGCTTTCCAGTAATTCATCTGTTCCGGGTGTAAAATCGAAACCCGGTTCGCCAATATGCCCGCTGAACTTTACGGCCATATAGATAAGGTTAATAGCTAATACCAGTAAAACAGGGTGCTTCAACAAGGCGTATACTTTGCTGAGCTTATTTTGCATGAAAGTTTCAGCATGGTTATAGCCATATACACATAAAATAATCATAAGCGGGCTGACTGCACTTATAATGCGTGCCATGCCAAAGGAGCCAAATAGCCCGAATTTCCATGCAGTAACATGGAAAGAAAAATACGCAATAAATAATGTCCAGAATAATATGAGTGGGCGTATAGTATTGTCTTTTCTGATATTTTTAATAAACTTAAGTGGCAGGCATATTACAGCCACGGCCAGTAAAAAGCATGATGCCGGCCCGGTAATTATCGGCATTGCAAGAAAATAGGTGAGTAGGGCTCCGCTTCCGTATTTGCTGAATAATGAATAGGGGTTGCTTTGATAGAACCAAAGCAGTGTACCGAAATGAAAATAACCCGCAATAGCGTAAAGTAACTGGCCCGTACAAAGCCAGAGAATACCGCTATATTTCTTCTGCCAAACCAGGTAGGCTGCAATTATCATTAAAAGAAACATTCCCTCTGAACGAACAAATGGCAAGAATGATAATATAATAAGTCCCGTAACAGAATAGTTGTAAAGCAACAGGCATAGCCCTGTAATAAGCAGGCAGGCAAATAATGGTTCTGTAAGGCCTGATAGTGAAAGCGCAAAATTCATGGGCGCTAAGAATAACAGCACTGATACTAACCAGCTATTTGCCAGGTTTAGTTTCTTAGCCGTTAAATAGGCAGCCACCATTGCAACAATTGTGTTTATAATATTAAACACCTTTATGCCCGTGAATCCAAGTTGAGCAAAAGGTGAAGCCAGCAAAACAAATAGTGGCTTTGCCCATGCATTATAAAAATTATCGGGGTGATTGAAAACATATCGCGCATACAGATAGTGCATTACACTATCGCCTGAATCGGCAGTGCCGCTAAGTGTAAAAGCAAGAATAAGCAGAAGAACAGCTGCTGAAGCAATAAAGAGGAAAGTATATTTCGGTTCTTTCAAGGTAAATACTCTATCTGTCAAAAATATAAATAAAAAAGCCGTCGGCATTTAACCGGCGGCCTTTTATATAATTAATCTGTGTTTTATTGCATTCCCTTCAGCATACCAGCTTTCTGCAATACATCAAGCCTGCTCTTAAAGCCTTTTGCAATATCGGCCTGCCCGGAGGTTTCAGCAAAATATTGCAGCCTTTCAAGTAGTACACTGGCTTGCTCAACCTGCGGTGAGTAGTAATTTGCATTCACAGGCTCAAGTGAATGGTAGTACCTGAGGTTTTGTTCAAAGGTGTCGAACATTTTCTTGGCAAGTTCATTTGCCTTGTTGTATTGCTTCAACTGGTAGTAATCATAGTCAAGCATAACCACAGGGCCATCGTATGGGCAACTCTTTTCGGAAATGGAGTCCATGCACACATTGAGTACTTTAAGCGCTGAATCCTGCTTGTTTTCCTTTATAAGGGCCTCGGCCAATGTGCCTACTTGTATACGTAAGTCAGTTGCCATCCTTCGCACGTTTTCATCGAGGTATTCACCGCTTGACATATTACCCCATTTAAACTTATGCATTACGTTGTCGTACATAACATCGGTATTCACCCTTGTGCCTTCAACCATATCACTTGGGTTAGTTTCAACAGGTGTAAGCCTGTAAACAAGGCCCTCTAACTGGAAGTATTTCTCCATACCCATGTATGCTTCTGTGCCAGTAGTAACAGCAAAACAGAAAGGCCTCTTCCAGTCGTTATGTGCCAACGCGTCTAACACCATAAGTGTGCTACGGTAAACCACATTGCCATGCATGGTCCAGTAAATAGATGGTTGAATGCTATCCTGCAATTTTTTAGGCAGCATACCGCTTTTTATTACGGCATCCTTATCTACTTTCAATGCAAAGTTTTTGGTCGGGAAATAGTTAACATATTCGCCTTGTCCAACCGGATACTGGTCAGAAATGTTATCGCTCTTCACAAAGTCGATAAGCTCTTTCAGGTCAACATATCCTTTCAGGCGCTTGTCTTCTATAAAGTACGTATAATCCCTTGTTCCGTCCCTGTATTGGTCGTGGGTAAGTGAGAATGGCATACGGTCTGATTTATAAGCCTTACGGTTCATCTGGTCAACATACCAGCTCATACCCAGCAGTTCGAGGTTACAAACGCGCACGTCGGTACGTATTCCTTCTACTTCCTGGGCATACCAAAGAGGGAAGGTATCGTTATCGCCGTTCGTAAATAATATAGCGTTAGGCGGACAGGATTCAAGGTAGTCGATAGCCAAATCCCGCGTAGTAGTTCGTTTTGAGCGGTCATGGTCATCCCATTCAGCATTTGCCATTAGGACAGGAACAACAAGGCTCACCAAAGTTGCTACTGCAATAGCCGGCATTGGATTGCCCTGTTTCATTCGTTTGGATATAATATCGAACAGACCCATTACACCGAGGCCAATACAGATAGCGAAGCCGTAGAATGACCCGACATACGAATAGTCACGCTCCCTTGGCTGGTAAGGCGCCTGGTTAAGGTAAAGTATAATAGCCATACCTGTAAAGAAGAAGAACGTAAGTACTACAAGGGCATTGCGCCTGTCTTTCCTATACAAGTAAATAAATCCTAACACCCCCAGCAAAAACGGGAGACCATACATGCCATTCTTCCCTTTGTTTTTTGACAGTTCATCGGGTTGACCCTCGGCCGGTGCCCTCATGGCATCAAGGAATGATATTCCTGTTATCCAGTTACCATGCAGGTTGTCTTGCGGGTCTTCGCCTTGTATATCGTTTTGCCTGCCACAGAAGTTCCATAAGAAATACCTCCAATACATAAACCATACCTGGTAACTCAGGAAGTAATGGATGTTATCTCCGTAGGTAGGTTTGTCTCTTTGTTCGGTTTGCTGCGTTTCCTGGTTATAAACGGCAATTTTGGTCACATCTGTTCCACCCCAGCTTTTATACCCATGCGGATGCGATTCTCCCGCATCCCACATACGCGGGAACAAAACCTTGAACCTGGAATCATAATCGGGCATTTTTAATTCGTAAGACTTAATATATTTTCCCGTTTTTTCATCTTTTACATAAATCGGGCCTTCATCAATAGGGTTTACCTGAGGTGCAGTATAGTAAGGGCCATAAAGAACAGGCCAATCGCCATATTGTTTACGATCTAAGTAATCCTTAAGGCTAACAGGGTCGCTAGGGTTATCTTCATTCATAGGAGTAACCGCATTTGCACGCACCACCAGCAACATAAATGAACAGTAACCTATAACAAATACACCGAATGACAGTATAGCTAAATTCAATGCAGGTTTGTTTCTTTTCTTGCTGAAGTTTAATCCCCACAGAATAAGCCCTAAGACAAGTATTCCGAAAGCAAGAGCGCCTGAATTAAAAGGCATTCCAAATGAGTTAACAAACAACAACTCAAACTTGTATACGAACCATATAAGGTAAGGAATAAGCGTTTTAACAAAACCCAGGATAAACACACCGGTAACAGCAGCAAGAATAACTCCCTGTGTCTTTTTATTTTTGGTTACACGCGATAAAAGTATGTTGCCCCATTTAGAGTCAATACCATCGGGATATCTCCGGAAATAATAGAGAAAAACGGCTGCCGGTATAAAGAGCAGGCAAAGCATGTGCACACCTATGGATATACCAACCAGGAAGAAAATAAATACAACCCAGCGCTCAGCGCTGTGTTCGGAACGCGCCATTTTGGTAGAACACCAGAACATTAAAGAAGAGAAACATATAGACCCTGCCCAAACCGATGCCTCTACCGCTGAAAACCACATGGAGTCAGCAAAAATGAAGGATACTGCTCCCACAAAACCACTTGCCAGGATAAGGTAAATATTACTGTCGGTCAAGCCTCCATTGCGTATTACAATTTTACGCGCAAAAAATGTAGTGGTCCAGAACAGGAAAAGTATTGCCAATGCGCTGAAAGTCGATGCGGCATGGTTCATTAAAGGGGCTGCCTTATGCACATCGCCAAAGCTTAATAGCGAAACAACGTGTTGTAAAAGCTGTAAAAAAGGCTCCCCGGGAGGGTGGCCTACTTCTAATTTATAATAAATAGAAAGGTTTTCGCTACAGTCCCAGAAGCTGGCCGTAGGCTCAACCGTGCTGTAGTAAACAAATAAGGCAATTGCAAATACAAGCCAGCCTACAAGATTATTCAGCGTTGTGAACTTCTTTTCTAACAGGTTATCTGAACCGTTTGACATAGAGATGATAGGTATTTAATTATAAAAATGAAGGTGTGAAAATAGCAAATAATATAATCTGTAAGGCATGCCTTGTAAATAGGGGTATTTAAAGGTTAATACAACTATAAATACCAAAGGTTCATTAATTGGCCTTATAACCCATAGGGAATGAATAATGTATTATAATAAACGCATATATTTGAGGAAATAAAGCCACCATGAAGAAACTTACCTTATTAACCGCGCTACTTATATCGTTCAGTTGTTTTGCTCAGGGAAAAAAACTGGATAAGATAGCTGATGAGATTACCCGTGAAGGGACAGCCCTCTATAAATCTGAAATGGCATCATGGAACGGGACAGATATTGTGCTTGCAAAATTTCCGGATAAAAGGGATAACCTTGGTGGGTATTTCTCATATGTAGTTGACAATAAGGCTACTTGTATCTTTTACTCCAAAGGAGATTCCCCAAAAGTAATAGCCAGTGTTACCTTCGATACTACGTATAGTAATGCCACCGCTAGAATAGATGGGCTGGAAAGGGATTTTTCGGCTACAGAAAAGGAATATTATACTATAAGGAGCAAAGCCTTGAACAGGATAAGGGAAGATACGCTTTTTAAAGTGTATAAGAATACCGATTTGAACCTTATACCTATTATAAAGGGTAATGAAAAGAAGGTGTATGTTTTAACGGGCCCGAAAAACGATGGAGTGGTAATTTTCGGTAATGATTATTTAATAACATTCGATAAGAATGATGAAATAAAGGATGAGAAGAAAATCCATAAGAATATTATGTTTATTGATATAAACGCCAAGGGCGAAAATGATTCGGTTAAAGTAACCGGCTCAATGCACATGCATTTACCTGAAACAGGTGAATACATTACCGCAACAGATATTTGTACGCTTATGCTCTATGAAAAATATACCCCATGGGAACAACATATTGTTGTCTCAGAGAAATACATGTCCATATGGATGTGCAAAACCAATAAGCTTGTCATTGTGTCTAAGGACGCCTTAAATAAAATAGATAAGCAATAGCCTATTTTACGGCAGGAATAAGCCCGCGGATACCCATATCTACAACAGTATCGCCATTAAGTGGCTCATACATGCCTGAAAGGCTATGGTTTACCCATTCAAAGCTCTTGTTCGTTGATAAGGACACAATAATGGTATCATTCTGGGTTTCTTTACCCGTAACCGTAAATGCTGTTGCAAACTGCCCGGTAACTACGCATGAACCAGCCGGGATAGGCGATGTAGATGCAATAGGGTTGGGGACAGTTGTACCTTTAGCCTGACCGGTTGCTGTACCGTATTTGTCTTCAAAGCCCCAGTAGCCCTGTGCTTTATTGGCATTCACTACTTTGGTACTATCCTTTATTTTATAGCTGGTTATGTAAGTGTTAAACCCGATAAAAGAGGCTATTGTTCCGGTATCATTCACAATACTATACGCAGGAACACTATACCTGATACTGTAATTCTGGTAAGCCAAAGAAACACGCAACCATTGGTATGAACCGGGGGTTACGCTACTTAAAGGACAGGAGTAAAATGGAACACCGGCAGGCACAATAATTGATTTACTAAAGTCGATTGCGAGATTTGAGCCACTGCCTACTTCAGGGGCACGGTACAGCACATCGCCATTGCCAAGCTGGGTAGTTGCAACAGGTGCAAGCTCAATATAATGCGAACACATAAGGTTAAATTTAGGCGATTGGGCCCCGTGATTTGAAGGCAACGTATCGGGCTGGCCAAGGTTATTTAACCTTACCTGGGTTGAATCGAACTTGAATATAAAAATCAGCTGTGGCCCTGAAGGGGTAGTAGTAGTTGTTGTTGGGGTAGTTGTAGTAGAGTTATCCTTTTTGCAAGCAATAAACAGCAGTACTGTACAAAAAATGAATGTTCCTGCAACAAAAACAAAACGTTGGTATTTCATGATGATAATTGATAAGAAACAAATATATCAAATTAAGAGAATTTAGATGTGTTTCGGAAGGTAGATTAACTTTGCACCAGTAAATCAGTTCAACTACAGATGAATATATCGGAAAGGTTAATAAAGAGATGCAGCGTAGGAGCGGCTTTTTTTATCCTTATACTTATTTATATTCATCATTTCCACAATAGTTTCTTTTACGATGATATTTACTGCATTCAGCAAAACCTTGCTATTCGCTCTTTAAAGAATATTACTTCTTTTTTCAAAGACGCTCATAAGTTTGCCAGTATTGATGCCTACCAGCCATACAGGCCATTTTTCCTTATAAGTTATGCTATAGATTATTCACTTGGCGGGCTTAAACCAACTGTAATGCACCTGCATACATTTATAGGGTTTATACTTTTATGTTCTTTCTTTTTCCTCTTTGCAAAAAAGATATTCGACCATGTAGTAACCGACGGGTTTTATTCCGCTTTACTAGCCACATGCATTTTTGCCTATCATCCCGCCACGGCCGATGTTATAAATTATTTATATGCCCGCACCGATTCATTTGCGGCACTATACGGAATGATGTCGGTTGTACTCTATTTATATGTACCACTTGCAAAGAAATATTACCTCTACCTTATACCTATAGTAATAGGATGCCTGTTTAAAGTCAATGCCGCCATGTTTATACCCATGCTATGGATGTACAAAGTATTTTTTGAGGATGGCCAGGGCTTTAATGGAATCATTCCCTGGGTAAAGAAGAATATAAAAGAAATAGTACCTGCAATGGTAGTACTTCTTTTTTCTATACTGCTGGTAATGTTTAAAAGTGTTATGTCGGCTACAGGAGATACATCGCGCCTAAAATCATTAATGACCCAGGCCCATGTTATGATGAATTATTTCATGCTTTTCTTCCTGCCGGAGAATTTAAACCCCAATGGCTGGCGCAATTATATTGAATCTCCCATGGATTACCATTTTATTACCGGCATGCTTTTCCTAGTAGTTTCAGCAGTGGTTATTTACATAACCTCGTTACGTAAAAGCACAAAACCAATATCATTGGGGTTGTTATGGTTCTTTGCTTTTTTAGTTCCTACGAGCATCTTCCTTACCATACTGGTACCACAGGTAGATTATTATGTATTTATTCCATTTATGGGAATGTCCCTTGCTGCAGCCGGCGTAATAACTTTTGTATTTGAAAGGTTAAAGCAAAACAGTATCTCAAAATATGCAATGGTGTTTACATGTTTAATAATTCTCGCATCGCTGGCATACGGGGCAAGATTAAGGGTAGGGGTATGGAGTAGCAATGAAGCTATGGTAGAAGATGTACTGAAGAAAGACCCTACCAATGGCAGAATGCTTATGAACTATGGCACTGAGCTGATGGGGCAAGGAAAGATGCAGGAAGCGGAAATGCAAATTGAAAAAGCAAAACAGTACTGGCCCGATTATGATTTGATTTACGTAAACCTTGGAATAATACGGAACACATACAATGATACGGTGAATGCGGAGGCAAATTTCAGGAAGGCGGTTAGCTTAAATGGTTGGGATCACTATACAAGTTGTTTCTTTTACGGGCGCTATTTATACCAGCGGCATAAAATAAATGAAGCAATAGATCAATTAAGTGAAGCTGTGAAGGAATACCCATCCTATACTGAAGCATGGCATTTGCTTATTCAAGTTTATTGGCAAACTCACAACCAGGCTATTGCACCTACCTGCAGACAAATGCTGGCAATAATGCCGGGCGATAGTTTAGCCACAAAGTATTTAAATGCATATAGTGCCGACAGCCTGCATTTTAGCCTGCCTGCAGCAAGATATGATAGCCTTATGGAGAAACAGACAGAAGCACACCCCACAGCAGATGGCTATATAAACCTGAGTATTTCATATTTCAATAAAGGCGATTTCAGGAAGGTGATAGAGCTTTGTAATAAGGCATTGAAACTGCAACCTAATTCGGCTACGGCTTATAACAATATTTGCGCGGCATACAATAACCTGCAGGAGTGGGATAATGCTATTGAAGCCGGCCAGAAAGCATTGCAGTTGCAGCCTAATATGGAGTTGGCAAAGAACAACCTCAGCTTTGCCCTATCTCAAAAAGCGAAAAAGAAATAGTTTCCCTGTATCTTTTTGTACCCTAGTGCATTATGGGCTCAGTATGAGATTAAAAAAGGCTATTCCTGTAATATTTTCATTTTGGGCAATCCTTGTTGGCTTTATTTCGGCAGGCGGGGATAAAAAGCTATGCTCTATTCCGGAAGGGACCGTAGATGTTTATAAGCTAGCTGGCTCTTCTAAAAGCAAAGTTATGCATCTCGATCCGTTTGAAATAAGCAGTTTCGTTACTTACAGGGAATACAAGGTTTACCTTAATCAAATTAAGAAGGACTCTTCCGTAGCTTTCTATCAAAGCCAGCTGCCAGATTCATCCATAGCACTGCCCGATATTTACAAACAATATGTTGAAAGTGCTGAATATGATGATTACCCGGTTATGGGAATTTCATGGGAATCTGCCATGAACTATTGCAGGTGGATGACATTGAAAGCGAATAAGGATAGTATTACCACGGTATATAGATTGCCTTTAAATTCAGAATGGCTCGGGGCCTACGATTATTTGAAGAACGGCTCCATTAAAAACGATTTTAATAATGATTATTCCGACTGGCTTATTAATGAAATGGATGAATCATACTACGGTTTGAAATACGATTATTTTTATTCACATAAGAAAACTGACCCACCTGTTCTGAAACGGAAAATTGTAATAGGCAATTCCTATCTTTTTTCAATGGATAGACTTTTGCCTTATTATTGGTTCGGACACTATGCTAACCATGGCTATAGGCAAGTCGGATTCAGATATGTAAAATGCAAGGTTGGAACGAATGAAAGACCTGAAATGGAAGCCTTTTCCTATAAACAACTTTTTAAGTACTGGGGCTTATATAAAAACCTGAAGCAGTGAAGAGGAAACTGAAATATATTGCTTTTACATTGTTTACAGTGTATACATTACAGGTGAATGCTCAAACTAGGGCAGAGCATTATAATGATAGAGATTTCAGTGTTGATTATACGTTAAGCAATGGAATGCTCAATGGCCATAGCACAGTGTATTATAAAAATGGTAAAAAGAAAGCAGAGGGCAATTTCAGTTATAATGAAAGAGTAGGGGAGTGGGTTGGCTATGACTCTACCGGTAAAGTAGCTGTTAAACGGTTTTATAAGAACAATATTGAATATGCCCTCGAATACCCTGTTTGCTCTGATGGCCCTGCAAAATTGCTTAGTGGCCCAATAGACAAGGTTGAAAGAGGCCCGGATGGCTGTTATAAGTACTTTTTTATACAGGAAAGGCAAGTCATATTTTCAAAGCGTACGTGGTCGTATATTCTTAATAAAGATAATCCTTTGCTTGGCAATAATAACAGGTTATTTAAAGTTCTGTATTCTCAAATTCTTAAACATGGGATAAGAGCATATAAAGCCGGTAAAGACCTCGATAAGACATTCCGTGATAGTGTTGATTTTTCAGCCACTCCATTAGATACCTCAAAAGTTAAGGTGATTGGTTTCTTGACAAAAGAAGATTGGTTTTATGATATAGACCGAGGGTTATTAGATTGCAGGATATTGGGATTATGCCCATTGGTAACAATGAAAAGCAGTGCAATAGATTCTACAGATACTAATGGCAAATTTCTCAAAGCAAATGTGGCGGCAACTAACAAAGATACTATAGGATTATTCTGGGTTTATTACCCACAAGCCCGCAAATGGCTGGCTAAGGAAAAAGTAAACGCTTCAGCAGACAACCTTGTTGAAAATATGGACGATATTTTCTTCTGGAAATATTTGGCTTGGCATATACATTATGAAATATCAGAAACTGGTGCCAGGAATGTTGAAAATGGTTGGGGTACCTTGATGATGATATACAACCTGGAGCATGATATTTGGCTTGGTGATACTCATAGAGAAATTTATTACGAGTCTTCACTTGGTGAGTAAATTCACCTTGTTTTATGACAATTATCATACCGGAAAGCTATTTATAATGGTTTCTTTGTGCTATATAAGTTACTACAAAGAACCATGCTTATTAAAATAGTAGTCATATTAGGTGCAATAGCGGTTGCCTACGGTAACCTCCAATCGCACCCTGAAAAAGGAGAAAAAAGCAGTAAATAGGTATAATTGTTCAAGTTCTATTAGAAGCTATTCAACACAATAATCCACTTCTTTACCGAATAGGGCTCTTACGTTTAATTAAAAAGGTCAAACTTCGACCCAATATTAAACATCCCGAATATGAGAATTTTAGGGTTTATATTCCAGGCTTACCAGGTTGTATTGCTCATATTAGCAATAGTTGCCGTTACGTATATATCTACTATGGTGAAGGAAGCTATCAATAAAAGGCGCCACCGCCATGAGCATCATCACGTAAAGTAACCCGGAATTTAATTAAGCTTATAGCTTACACTTGCCATTGCATCTAGTTGGCGTATAAGGTCATTGCTTAGCTGCAGTTTTATTTTTTTAGCCACAAGGTCAACGCTCATATTTTCATCAGGGTCAACAAGAGTAAACTTAAGGGTGCAATTGCCCGGATGGGTACTGGTGATGGTATATATGTTCTTTACCATGTCATCCGATACGCCTTTCAGTGGTATACGTATGGTTAAACTCTTAGCCATTTTTTCCCGTACCTCGCTCAAAAGCATAATCTGGGTAGGCTTAATCTCCATTATTTCAGGGTTCTTGTAGTTAGGCATGGTTTTAGCCTTCAGGTAGAGGAAGGTACCCGGTACAAGGAAGTGTTTCCACTTCAGGTAATCATCTTTAAATATGCGCAGGTTTATATTACCGCTAAAGTCTTCAATGGTAAAATTTCCATAGCCATTACCATTTTGAGCAGTAAGGTGCATGGCGCCAATTACAAGTCCTGCAAAGCTTATTTCCTTGCCTTTCAGGTCAGGTACGTCGGAAAGTTCACTCACTTTATGCGTACAGAAATTTTCAATGTCGAATTTAAAATCATCGAGCGGGTGGCCCGAGATATAAAACCCCGCCACATCTTTTTCTTTATTAATAAGCTCAATGCGGCTCCATGCAGGGCATTTAGGCGCTTTCGGTTTAGGTATAGAGTTGTCTTCTGCTTCGCCAAACAAAGAGTTTACGCTCTGGCTGTTCACGCTCTGGCAACCATTGCCATATTTAATAAGCGCTTCAAGGAAGGTGTCTTTACCATTTTCTGTAGCGAAGTATTGGGCGCGTGTATATCCAAATGCATCGAAAGCACCGGCCATAATAAGGCTTTCAAATGTCTTTTTATTGGCAGAGCGCAGGTTAACCCTTCCCATCAGGTCAAAAATATCTTTAAATAAACCATTCCTTTCACGTTCCTCCACAATACTGGCTACTGCTGCTTCGCCCACACCTTTTACGGCACCCAATCCAAAACTTACTTCTCCTTTATCGGTAACGGCAAAACTATGTTCACTCTTGTTAATATCAGGGCCAAGAACAGTCAATCCCATTTTCCTGCACTCGTCAATAAAGAAGGTAAGTTTTTCAATATCGCCCATTGAGTTGGTGAGCACAGATGCCATAAACTCAGCCAGATAATTCGC
>Ga0206846_1007_pt1 | contig 46673 bp, 32 predicted proteins | sample Alteio_BWOrgCont_20_FD_152878 | JGI IMG/M metagenome (GOLD analysis project Ga0206846, IMG submission 152878) | Enriched cells from forest soil in Barre Woods Harvard Forest LTER site, Petersham, Massachusetts, United States -... | ecosystem: Environmental > Terrestrial > Soil > Temperate forest >... | reverse complement strand
CCCTGGCCGGCCTGCACGAAACTGCCGCCGCCGGTGATGTTGCCCGTGAACATATTCGTGCCCGCCTGGATGGCCTCGAGGGTGGCGCTCGCGGTGCTGAGGGTGATGGCGGAAGTCAGGACGGCTTGGTCGGGGAGATTGACGGCGAGCGTCCCCGTGCCGGAAACGGTCACCGGGCCGGCGCCGAGCGGGCTTAAATACGTTCCGGTGGCAGAGATCGCGTTGCCGTGGGTCTGGCCATCGCCGGCCTGCAGGGTGCCCGCGCTCACTGTCGTTCCGCCGGTGTAGTTGCTCGTTCCGGTCAGGATAAGGGTCGCCCCCGCCTTTTCCATCAGGACCGAGGCGGGGCTGGCGGCGGCATTGACGAAGTCGCTGATTGCGCCCCCAAAGGTGCTGCTGGCCGCACTGCGATAGTCCAGGCTCGCGAAAAGGGACCCGGCGCCGACGAGCTGCCCGCCCGTGACGGTGAGCAGCCCACTGGGAAGCATGACCTGCCCGGCGGGCGCGATTCCACCAATCTCCAAACGGCCGCTGATCGTGAAGACCGTGGTGGATGCTCCGCTCGCCGTCACCGGGCCGATGACCTTAGTGTAGCCGCTCAGAGCGCCCCCGTTGATCGTCAGCGACCCGTCAATCTCGCCCTGGGTGTCGATGATTCCGTTGCCGGTCAAGGTGACGTTCCCTGTGATGGCGCCGCTACCGGTGAGCGTCCCGGCCGTGCCCACGTTCACCGTGTTCGGGCCGGCCAGGTCGGCGTCGACTTCGAAGGCGCCGCCCTTCACGTTCACCGTGGTGTGCGCCGCCAGGGAGGCGCCAACGGACACGATCAAAAGCCCCGCATTGACGTTCGTCACGCCGGAGTACATTTCGGCGGCGGTCAGGAGAGTCGTCCCTGAGCCGTTTTGCGAGAACCCGCCGGAACCGCTGATGACTCCGGAGAGCGTATTCAGGCCGGGCGCGATCACCGCAAGAGTACTCGTGCGGGTGCTGAGCGCCACGGTAGGGGCAAACATGCTCCCATCGTGGAGGTCGATGGCCAGCGTGCCGGAGCCGGAGACCGTGACCCCGCTGGTATCGAGGAGATTGCCCGTGCTCCCATCGCCGGCCTGTAAGACGCCGGCGCTGACCGTGGTGGGCCCGCCATACTGCTCATTCGCCGTGAGGATCGTTGTGCCCGCGCCCTTCTGGTTGACCGAGCCGCCGCCGGAGATCAGGCCGCTGAGGGTTGACGTTCCGCGCTGGATGGAATTGAGGATCGCGGACGTGTTCAGGATGATGGCGTTGGCAAAAGTCGCGCTGCCGGCGAGATCGAGCGCGAGACTCCCGTTTGCCTCGACGACGACCTGGGAACCGGCGATGGCTGTTCCGAGGGTCGATCCGTCGCCGATCTGCAAGGTGCCAGCCGCAATGGTAGTGTTGCCGGTGTACGAGCTGCGCCCGGTCAGCGTCGTGGTGCCGGCGCCCTCCTGCTGGAAGGTCAGCGCGCCCCCGTTGGCATCCGAGATGGAGCCCGAGAGCGTGATATCTTCCACGGTGTTCACCGTGATCGTGGGCGCGCCGTTCGACACGTTGGAGATGCTATTGGCGAAAACGCCGGAGACGGGAATGTTCAGCAGCGACAGCGTGCCATTGCCGGTGAAAACCACGGGGCTGGGCGCGCCGATCGAGCCGCGCGCCGTGGCCGTGCCGACCTGCAGGGTTCCCGCGCCAATCGTGGTCGCGCCGCTAAAGGTATTCCCGGGATTGGTCAGGATGACAGTCCCGGTCCCGCTGACGGTGAGGGCGAGCTGGCCGGGGGAGTTGTCGAGCAGAGCGCCCGAGAGCGTGGTCGTAGCGCCCGAAGCGACATTGAGGGTGCCGGACTGGGCCAAGCCGGCGGTGACGTCTCGGTCCAGGGTGCCGGACGAAAGATTCGTGAGCGTGAGGGTGCCGCCGTCGCTCAGGGTGACCTGCGGGCCACTGGGCAAATAGTAGGGAGTCGCGACCGTCCCAAGCTGCAGGGTGCCGGTGATGACGGCGACGGAGCCGTGGATGCTATTGATGGCCAGGAAGGCATTGCTCGGGTTGGTCGAGGGGTTGGTCAGGACCAGCGTGCCCGGACCGTTGACGATCAGCGTGGACTTGGAATCGACGAACAGCGGGACGCTGACGGTCGCGGTGCTGGCGGTGTCCGATACGGTGAGGAAGGAGGCCGGTCCGGTGAGGGTGAGCGCGTCGCCGGCAGCGTCCTGCACGAGGTCGAAGCCGCTCCCGGCAAACGTCAGTCCCTGCGCGCTGAGGTGGGCGCCGACGCGCACGATGCCGGCGGTGTTGGCGAAGACGGCGGTGCCGCTGTTCCAGGCCGAATGCGTGGTGCCATCGGTCCAGTTCGTGGTGGTGGTATCCCAGGTTCCGCTGCCACCGTTCACGCCGCTTCCGCTGGTGGTGCTTCCATCCCACGCCAGGGTGGGCAGCAAGGTGTTGGAGGTCACGACCAGAGTGACCACACTCCCGCCACCTGCGCCGGAGGCCGGCGCAATGGTGAGCGTCGTCACGTAGTCAGGTGGGGCTTTGATCAAAACCTCAGATTTGTCGATCGTCCCGCTGACTGCGAAGAGCTCGTAGCTTCCCACCCCAAAACCCGCTTGCGGCGTCACGACGATCGTCCCGGCGAGCTGCAGATTGCCACCGACCAATTCCTCATCCTGGATGCCTCCTTGGCTCATTCCCTGGACGTCCGGATAGCCGAGGCGGAGGCTGAGATTCGCGCCCCCTTGGAGGTCGAGATTGCCGGTCACCACGGTCGCCGCCCCCATCGGCTGGTAGGTCCCTCCCGCCAGGACCGTCACATTGCCATTGACCGTCCCGTTGCCGCGCAGCGCGGAGGATGTGTCGATGGTGACGTTGCTATGGATCCCGCTGTCGATTTCGAGGATGCCGCCGCTGACCGTCGTAGGTCCGCTGTAGGTATCGTCCCCGGTGAGGAGGGCCGTGCCGGGACCGCTTTTATTGAGCGCAATGGAGCCGCTGGAATTCTGGATGGTCCCCGAAAGGGTGATGGTGTTCGCCGAGTTGATGTTCACCGTGGCCTGCCCGTTGCTGAAGTTGTCGATATCCCGGTCAAAAACGCCGCCGGCAACATTGACCAGCGTGAGCGCGGCGCTGCCGAAGAAGTAAACTCCGCCGGTCTGGGCAATCGAGCCGGCCCTCGTGTCCGTGCCGATCTGGAGGACGCCTGCGTTGACCAGGGTCCCGCCGGAATAGGTATTCGCGCCGGTGAGAATGGTCGTGCCCGCGCCACTCTGCGCGAAGATGCCCGGGCCGCTGATCACCCCGGCGAGGGTGTTCGTGCCGGACTGAATCGCGTTGAAAGTGGAGGAGTTGACTCCTCCCTCGCTCAAGACCACGTTGGCCGTGAAGGTGGAGCCATCTTTCAGATCGGTCGCCAGGGTCGCGCCGCCGGCGACGGTGACGCCGTTGGTGCCGGCGAGGTTGCCATCGCCTACGCGCGGCGGCGGGGCCCCGGAGACGGGCGGCGCCGTCAAAGCATTGCCGACCTGCAGTGTGCCCCCGTTCACCAGCGTCGGCCCTGTGTAGGTGTTGTACCCGCCAAGGACGAGGGTGGCGGCGCCGTCGATCGTCAAGCCGCCGGAGCCCGCGCTCCCCGTCCCATCCGCGATCGTCCCGGCGAAAGTCGTCGTGCCGGAGCCGCCGTTGCCGACGGTGAGGACGTTGCCATTGAGATTGATGGTGGAGCTGAAATCGCCGGTTACGGAGGCCACGGCCTGGCGGGCGCCGAGATTCAGCGTCGAGAAGCCGCTGCCGTTCTTGCTTTGGTCCATGATCAGCGCCGCGCGCGCGGAGCTGGAGCCGCCATCGGCCATGGGGGCGGGGAGCGCGCCCACGGCGTTGGCGTTGAGCACGGCGCCATTTTCGATGTCAGTGGCGCCGGTATAGGTGTTCTGGCCGAGCAAGGTGAGCGAGCTGGAGCCGGTCACGACCAGCGAGCCGCCGGAGCCGCCGGACAAGCCGCCATCCGCGATCGTGCCGCTGACGGTGGCGCCCAGGCCGGCGGAGCCGACCGTGAGAGTGTGGCTGCCGAGGTAGAAGGTTCCGGCGCCCGAGATCGCCCCGAGGCTCAGGCCGTCCACGCTCAATCCGCTCATGTCGAAGACCCCGCCGGCCGCGACCGACACCACGGCAGCTCCGCCGCTGGCGTCTGCGTTGAAGTAGATGGCGCCTCCTCCGGCGTTGGCGGCGTTGCCGCCATTGACAGTGATCGACGCACTGGCCGCCGAGCTGCCACCGTTGAAGGTGATGGTCCCGCCCGGAGCGGAAGCGACGGTCCCCCCGTTCGCAATCAGGATGGCGCCCTCGGCCGTGCCGCCATTGAAGACGATCTGCCCGCCGCTGGAGGCGCTGCCGTTGGTGGCCCCCTCCGCGGTGATGGTCGCGCTCCCGGCGCTCCCGGGGTGGAGGTAGCCGGTGCTCCCCATGTTGAAGACGGTGCTCCCGCCGGATTGACCGGAGCCGGCGCCACCCACGTTGTCGATCGTGGCGCTGCCCGCCGAGCCCCCGTTGAAGACCGTGCTGCCGCCCGGACTGTTGCTGCCGGGCTCGTTGGTGATCACCGCCTGGCCGGCCGTGGAGAAGTCATTAAAGATGGTGGCGCCGGAGTTGCTAGAGGAGCCGGCGCCGCCCTGATTGACGATCGTCGCGCCGCCGGCGGTCGCCTGGTTGGCGAAAGTGAGCGTGCCGGCATTGCCGTTATTATCCACCGCCGTCACCAGGGTCTGGGCGACGCCGGAATTGTTCACGATGCCCGTGCCGCTGATGGTGAGCGTCACGCTCGGGTTGATGGTGATGGTGTAGGCGTTGACCGCGGCGTTGGCCGTGAAGGTGAGGCTGTTGAGCTCGGTGTTGGCAGAAAGCGAAACCGCCGTCCTGCTCGAGGCGTCGAAGATGGCGTTGGCCGTGGGGTCGTTGGGCACGACGGTGGGGCTCCAGTTGCCCGCCGTGTTCCAATCCCCGCCGATCGCGCCCGTCCAGGTTTGCGAGGCTGGGATGACGGCGAGCGTCACCCCACCGGGGAAAGTCCCCGGAGAAGGGAGAGAGCCCTGCAGATTGAAGGTGGCGTCATTGTAGAAAATGATCTGCGAAGGTCCGCTGGCTCCCGCGCCGGTGACGAGCTCGCCGTTTCCCATCGCCACCGAGACCCCGCCCGCGAAGCTCTGGTAGGGATTGAGCGTGAATTGTGAGCTGTACGTCTGGGCATTGAAAACATCGACTTGCGATCCACCGCCGGCCTGGCCGGCGGCGAGCAGACCATCCCCCACCGCGACCGTGACGCCGCCGGTGAAGGTCGTCCCGAAGGGATTCAGCGTTTTCTGCGGAACGATCGAGCCGCTGGTGGGCAAGGTGGCGTCATTGTAAAGATTAACCTGCGAGCCTCCGCTCGCCTCGCTCACCACTAGTTGGCCCCCGCCCACGGCCACATTGACGCCGCCGGCAAAGCCAGTCGAGGCGAAAGGGTTGAAAGTGCTTTGCTGCTGGAAGGTGGTGTCACTGAAAACGCTCACCTGCGAGCCTCCGCCGGCTCCGGAGCCGACGACCAGCTCGCCGTCGCCCACGGCCACCGTGACCCCGCCGGAGAAGCTCAAGCCGAAGGGCTGCAAGGTTTTCAGCAGCGTCCCGCTGGCATTATAGACGTTGACCAGCCCCCCAGCCGGCCCGCTCCCTGGGCCTTCACCGACCACGATCAAGCCATCGCCCGCGGCCACCGTGACCCCGTCGGCGAGAGGGGTATTGTTGCTGAAGCTGGTGACCACCTGCCGCGTGGCGAAATCGTCCACCGTGACCTGAGGCGACCCGCCCGGCCCCGCCCCCACGACGATGGAATCGGCCCGAAGTGTGGAGGCCGAGAGCCCAAAACCAAGAACCGCGGCGATCGAGCCGGCCAGGATGGCCGAGCGCAGATTCGGCCGGGGTAGGAGCATTCGGGGTGATTTGGCTTTCACGGTGGCTAAGGCGGAGCTCCGCATGAAATCATACAACCCCGGTGTGTGTCGAGCGGCATCGCAGACTCCCTTCCTCATGATCGGCGGCAACGCGGTAATCGCGCATGGTTTTCCACGGCAAACCGTGGATTTGGATCTGCTCATTCGAGCCCAAGATCGCGCCGCGTGGCACGACTTGGCGACATGACTTGAAATCCAGCTTGCCAGTCCGGATTACTCGGAAATATTCGAGAGATATGGAACCGAAGCCGTCCGAGCCGAAATTAAACGGCGACTTGTTGGCTTTGGATCTTCCAGTCCCTGACGGATCGCTTCCGCCATTTTCCAAAGTCCCACTCGAAACCGTTTACGCGCTCAACGACGAGCTCGTGGCGCGAACAGTCTATGACGAACGGTATTTCGCGGAAAGCCTCGCTCACAAGAACCCCGAAAAATTCGTGCTCTAATAGAATGATAGAATGAAGGGCGGACGAACGAGCACCCCCCGTCCGTCCCGAAGGAGGAATGCTCACGGGTGAATCCCCGCCAAATAAGGAACCCACTTCAAAGGTTTTTCGCTCTCTGAGCCGGTGCGGTCCTTGCCCGCACCGGCCCCGAATTTAAGCATCATTTACTCCTTTACGACATTCTCCGAGCGGACCTTGAGCGCCGACAACCACCAGTCATGCGCGTCATACATCGCCCTTGGCTGGGCAAGGTTGAACTTGATTGCAGAGGGACCGACTTGCGTTTCCTCCGTGGTTACCTCGCAGCCGTCCCCCTTCGGGACAATGAGCCACGTATGATAGGCACGGATGCCGGGGCCTTCCCCGTACCATGAGATTCGCTCGTTCGGCACGAATTCATCAATCCGGCTCGCGATCGGGAAGTTGAGAGTGGTCCAGGTAAACTGGGTCTTGGGACCAAGCTCACTTCCATCAGTGATTTTGACGTCCGATGAGTTGGAATACCATTTTGGCCAATCCTTCGCTTTCACCAAGCTCGACCAGATCACGCTGGCAGGCGCCTTGATGAAAATCCGGTTGTGGACGAACGCATCGGCCTTCTTCGGCGTCATCTCGTCGGGCCAATGGATCTGTCCATCGGCCTCCTTAAGGTTTTTGACCGGACGCGCAGCACCGTCGTCAGCTTGGGCGAACCCAACTCCAAAGCAGAGCATTCCCAGCAGGATCAGAATGAACGACCGGCGGGCTTGAGCTCGTTCGACGCGAGTCTGGTTTGCCCTCCCGTTGGTGGTCGAGATTTCCCTATTACTTGTTCCGAGTTTATGATTTTTCATATCTATTTTCCTTTCATGTAACCGTTCAGGGCTTGAGCGAGGCCATGTCAATGCTGAAGCGGTATTTCACGTCCGACTTGAGCATCCGCTCGTAGGCCTCGTTTACCTGCTGGATCGAGATCACCTCGACATCGGCGGTGATGTTGTGCTGGCCGCAGAAGTCGAGCATCTCCTGGGTTTCGGCGATGCCGCCAATAATCGAGCCCGAGAGCGTCTTGTTGCCGAAGAGCAGGGCAAACGCTGAGAGGGACAACGGACTTTCCGGTGCTCCGACCAAGGTGATTTTGCCATTGAGATCCAGCAATTGCAGGTAGGCGTTGACGTCATGTTCGGCCGCGACGCAATCGAGAATGAACTGGAACGTCCCGGTGTGCTTCGCCATCTCCTCTTTGCTCCTGGACAAGATGACTTCGTCCGCCCCTAAGCGTAGTGCATCCTTGCGCTTACTCTCCGACGTGGTGAAGACCGCCACGTGTGCGCCCATGGCCTTTGCCAGTTTGACTCCCATGTGGCCGAGTCCGCCCAGACCCACCACGCCTACCTTCATGCCGGGCCCGACATTAGCGCGACGCAGCGGCGAGTAGGTAGTTATGCCGGCGCAGAGCAACGGCGCGGCTCCTGCGAGGTTGAGATTTGTAGGGATGCGCAGGACGCAATCATGATCGATCACGATGCTTTCGGAATAGCCGCCATAGGTCACCGGCGCGGTTTTGTGCTTGTCCGGCGAGTTGTAGGTCCACGTCATGTCCGGACAAAACTGCTCGAAGCCGGCCCGGCAGTGAGGACAGGTGCGGTCTGAATCGGAGATGCAGCCGACGCCGACGATGTCGCCCGTCTTGTACTTGGTGACCTCCGCGCCAACCTTGGTCACACGGCCGACAAATTCATGACCGGGGACGCAGGGATACGTGGTCGGTATCGCGCCGCTCCATTCATCTCGAACCTGATGCAGGTCGGAGTGGCAGATGCCGCAAAACAAGATTTCAATCTGAACATCGCGAGAAGTAGGCTCTCGGCGGGGAATGACGGTGGAGGCCAGCGCCGAGGTCGCGCTGGCGGCAGAATAGGCTTTAGCTTTGTACATGTTGCTTGATTTCCTTTTGGTTGAGTCGCCGAGATCCTTTTCTTCGCCCCTGTGATCTGGACTTTAGTCCAATTCCACAATAGGGTAGCTAGAGAGTTTGTTGGTGACTTGAGAGCAAGGTACAGCAGGCGAAGCTGGAACCGTTATAATGATCCTCGTCAAGTTTTGGAAAATCCTCCAAAATCGTCGACTTGCCCTCTGGTCAGGTCCATTCTTCAATCATGAAACGCAAAGCAGCCCCGCGAGCTCCCCAGTCCTTGGACTGGTTGGAGATTGAGCGGCAAGAGCTCGCTGAGGCAATCAGCGCCGCACTGCCGCGTGATGGACGTGTCGAGGTGCAACCCGGTCTTATCCTCTACCGACACTCCGCTTCCATGCCGCCGATGTTTGGCGTATCCGACTCCTGCTTTTGCGTCATCGCGCAGGGAGCCAAGCACGTCATGCTCGGGGAAGATCGCTTCCGGTATGATCCCAACAGTTATCTGATCAATACTGTCGGTCTGCCCACCGTTACTCAGATCGATGTCGCATCGCCCAATGAGCCATATTTGGGCTTGGTCTTGGTCCTGGATCCTGCCGTCGTGACGTCGATAATGGTGGAGTCAGGAATGGTGCAGCGGCAGAACGATAGAGGCGTGAAGGCAATCGCCGTGAGCGCATTGGACCGCGACCTGCTTAATGCGTGCGTACGCCTCATGCGCCTCCTCGAATCGCAGGAGCAATATCGGTTGATCGGGCCTCTGGTTATTCGGGAAATTATCTGTCGCTTGCTGACCGGCGAACAAGGACACCGCATGCGCCATCTCGCCACAGTGGGCGGTCACGCGCATCGCATGGTTCGTGCCGTGAACAAACTGCGGGAAGAGTTCGCCAAGCCCTTGCGCATCGGAGATATGGCAAAAGAGCTCGGCATGAGTGTCTCGGGGTTTCATGCTCACTTCAAGGCCGTCACGGCGATGAGCCCACTTCAGTTCCAGAAGCAATTGCGTCTACAGGAAGCGCGGAGGTTGATGCTGACTGAGAGCTTGGACGCCGGCGAAGCCGGTTTCCGGGTTGGCTACGACGACCAGTCTCAGTTCAGCCGCGAGTACAAGCGGCACTTCGGAGTTCCTCCCATTCGTGACATCCGCGGGCTACGCGAAGTTGCGGCCTGACCTGACCTTATGCAAGCGTTGCTTGCCAGAATGCCACTCGCTAGCCAGCGCTACCGCGACCGCATCTCCGGTCCCCTGCTCTACCGCATCGACATCCACCTCGAAATGCCGCCCATCCAATTCCAGGAGTGCACCGGCCAAAAGCCCGGAGAGCCCTCCAAGCCGATGCGCAAGCACATCACCGTCACCCGCCAACGCCAGCGCACCCGCTTCGCCGCCGCCCGCGGCCGTCGGGCGTTTTCAACGCAGGCACGGGATTCAGCGAGCTCGCTCGGCGCCTCTGCCGCGGCGCGAAATTCGCGATCCTATCGCGGGCGGGAATCGTTTCAAGTGACTTCGGCGCGAGCATCACGGCCGGCGTCAGCTTTCACTTTGCCTTGCCGACACTTTCGCGAGTCGCAGCGCATTGAGAGCAGCCGTTTTGTAGAGCAGTCCGAGAGTCGGCGTATTGAAGCAGGCGTCCACAAAAAGATTCGCGGAGGCGTTGCACATCATCGCGACGAGGCCAATATGCGCGACCTCCGTGGCAAGATCCCCCATCAGATGCACGCCGAGCAACCTCTGATCGGCCTCACGAAAGAGCAGCTTCAGAAAGCCGTCCTCGTCACCGATGATCCGGCCCCGCGCAGTATCCCGATAGTTCGCCCGTCCCACGATGTAAGCGATACCCTTCTTTTTGAGTGATTCCTCGGTCTCGCCCACCATGCTGACTTCGGGAATCGTGTAGATTCCGTTGGGCAGGAGCGGGGAAAGCGCGCTGACACCGAGGCCGAGCGCGTGGCGAGTAGCCCGGCGGGCTTGCTCCATGCTCGTCGAGGCCAGTGCGGGAAAACCGATAACATCGCCTGCGGCATAGATATTTTCGATGTTCGTCTGAAAATGCTCGTTCACGGGAATAATCCCTCGCTCACCGGTTGTCACCCCCGCCTTCTCGAGCCCCAGATTCGCGGTATTGCTTTGTCTTCCCCCCGCGACCAGCACCGCCCCCACGGTAAGCGCGACGCCGCTGGAGAGCTCGAGCCGAACGCCACCGGATGGCTGCGGAATGCATTTCTGCACCCTTTCTTTCCAGTGAAAAACGATTCCGCTGCGTTCAAGCGCGCCCGCGAGCGCCTGGGAGACTTCCACATCCAAAAATGGAAGGAGCATATCGCGGCCGTCGATGATCTCGACGTCGGCGCCGAGCGCGCGGAAGGTGCATGCGTATTCAGCGCCGATCACACCTGCCCCGACCACCGCAAGTGTTTTGGGAATGCGATCCAATTTCAGAATCGTATCGGAATCGTAAATCTCGCCTTTTCCAAAAGGAAAAAGGTCGAGACGGACCGGCGAGGAGCCGGTGGCGATAAGGATCTTTTCGCCGCGCAGCAGCAGCATCCCTGTGAGGGAGGACGGGCTTTTCCCCCGATCTTCCGGACCGAGGCTCACACCCACGGTATGAGCGTCGACGATGGCGCATGTCCCGCAATAGATCGTTGCTTTGCCCTCCAGCAGCCTCGTCGTGAGGCTCCTGTGAAAAGCTTCCTTCACATGCGTTTCGTGGCCCAGAAAATCGGCGACGGTCACTTCCCGGTGCAGAGAAAGATCCACACCGTAGAGATCGCGGGATTTCAGACCGGACAGGGCCAATGCCGTTTCGCGCAATGTTTTGCTCGGCACCGTTCCCGTATTAATGCCCGCGCCCCCGATGTCCTGATGGCTGTCCACCAGCGCGACGCTTTTGCCGAATTCCGAGGCTGTAGTCGCGGCTGTGATACCTGCGGGACCACCCCCGATGACCACGAGCTCATAAGTTCTCAGATCGTTTGTCATGATGTTACATTATTGCTTTATTTGACTGGCGCTGCCGTGCCGGGAGAGACGCTGCGCCGCGCGTCGCGCAAGTGTCCGAAGGTGAAAACCAGGACGGCAACGTCTGCAGGGCGTGGAGCACCCACGGGATGCCGATGACGAGAACCACCAGCGCGGCGACGAGGAGGATGACGAATCGCCAGCTCCGCGGCTTGGGCGGCCGTCGGGCCGCGAGTTTCGGATGCGCCGCCACTGACGCGGCGGGATCAGCCGGATCAGCCTCCGCGGGAGTATGCTTTTCGGAACACATTTCCGGTAGAGAATCTTCGCTGTTCGCCGGTCCTGTGGTCGCAACCTGAAGAAGAATTTTGCCGCACGGGCCTCGCACATAACGTCGGACAGGGACTGAGCGACGTAATCCTCCGTGGAAAGCGGCTCACATAGGGCCTCGGTTTGCCGCCGCGCCAACTCGATATCTTGCGGCATCGAGGACCGGGCTGCGTTAGCCGGCCGGAGGCGTCAGGCCTTGCTTCTTGCCACTTTTGCATGAGTAGCGTCGTCCGGAGAGTGGGACCCCCGCGTCACCGCCTCCCGCGCCGCCGGCTCGATGACTTTCTCCGCCGACTTCATCCTCGTCGCCGCACTCAGCCCCTGCCCTTGCGGCTTCTACGGCGACCCGAAGCGCGAATGCCGCTGCCCCCCCGTCCAAGTCCAGCGCTAGCACCACGACCGCATCTCCGCCCCTCTGCTCTGCTGCATCGACATCCACCTCGAAATGCCGCCCATCCAATTCCAGGAGCTCACCGGCCAAAGGCCCGGCGAGCCCTTATTGAGTCCATCTGTAATTCCCGCTACACTGCCGGAGATAAGTCGTGCCTTGCTCGCCGCATGTGCGGGGTTCAGTCTGGCGATGTCAGCGCATCTCAATTCGGCAACTATGACCCGCATTACTACCCGTTTGGGTTCAAATCCACAGCCACCGAAGTCGTCGAGGGAATCCGCCTTTCCGGCAAACTGCAGTTCGCGACCAATCACCTCGGCCACTTCGCGCTGGCCCTCGGGCTGCACCGCGCCCTTGCCGCCGCTGGTAACGCGCGCATCGTCGTCGTAAGCTCCACCGGGCACTTGCTCTCTCCCGTCGTCTTCGACGACATCCACTTCGACTTCCGCAGCTACGACCCGTAGCTGGCCTACGGTCAGTCCAAGACCGCGTGCAATCTCTTCGCTGTTGGCGCGACCGCTCGCTGGGCAGGCGACGGCATCACCGCCAACGCTCTGAACCCCGGAGCCATCCTCACCAACCTCCAGCGTCACGTGGGCGGTCGGCTCAGAACGCCGCCAGAATTCCAGAAGACGGCAGAACAGGGAGCGGCCACGTCGGTCCTGCTTGCGACCTCGCCACTACTCGAAGGGGTTGGCGGCCGCTATTTTTCCGACTGCAACGAAGCCATCCCCGTTAGCCGTCGCCCGCTTGACTGGGCGGCCCTAGCTGCCAGCGTCGCACCCTACTCCCTTGATCCCGCGAACGCCGACCGCCTCTGGCAAGAATCGCTGCGGATGCTGGCATAGGGCAGGTGGACGGCCTGCGCAGATTTGAAATCCTGCCGCGGGAGAAGCGTCAGCAAAACTGCCAGCATTTTTGCGCCCAACCGCACCGGGATTGCTCCTCGGTTTTGCCATCAGGTACGTTAGCTTGGCGTGCACCTTGACGGTGTAGGCGGGAATGTCTGCCGCGGCGCCCGGGAAGAGTACGGTGGCGGTACCGGGTCCGGGCAGGGCGGAACGTACGCGTTGCGCGCGCACGCCACGATTGAGTGAATAGCCGCGGAACGCAGCGCGCAGGTCGGCGAGCAGCGTGTCGGGTTCAATCAGAACCTCGGTCTCAGAACGCGTGAGGAGCAGCGTACGCATGGTTCGAGCGCCGAGAATAGCGGAGAGGGAATCGATCTTCAAGATGCGGGACCGGAGGGTAATGGCAATCCTAGCTTCACCTGGCCGCGTCAGGGCGGTAGCGGCTCAGATGGTCGTTGCCGGAATCTGTTCGGGCAGCTTCGAACGCAGCCTCGGAGTGATTCAAACACGCCAGCCCAAACAGGGGCGCTCGCCGTGTGAAGCTGCACCTCAGGTGGGGGAGGATTGCCAGAGCTTCCGCATGCTCGATCCACGGTGGACGACAGTCGTAAGAGGATTGCTTTTTCACGTGACGGTGGTTCCGTGCCGCGACCGCAGGCTCATGAAGCACGGCATTTCCACCCCATGAAAACCAACTCCTGCGTTTCGACGCTCGCCACGATCCTGCTGCGCCCTCTTTTCCACCCGGGGCGCTGGGCGCTGGCGGCAATCCTAACGGCGCTCGCTCTGCTCGCTGTCGGGCCGGCCGCGGAGGCGCAAGTGACTCCGTTTATCAGCGCCGGCAGCCTCAACACGGCGCGCTTCTATCACACCGCCACGCTCCTGCCCGATGGCCGGGTCCTCGTCGCCGGAGGGCTGGACCAGAATCTATTTCCCGTTGCGAGCGCGGAGATCTACGATCCGGCCAGCGGAACCTGGACGCCGACCGGGAGTCTCGTCACCGCGCGTTCCCAGCACACGGCAACGCTGCTGCCCAACGGCCAGGTCCTCGTCGCCGGGGGATTCAACAACTCCACGATCGACGGCAAGGCATTCCCCGGCAACCTCGCCGACGCGGAGCTCTACGATCCCGCCAGCGGCGCTTGGCAAATGACGGGCAGTCTCACCACCGCGCGCAGCTCGCACACGGCCACGCTGCTGCCCAAAGGCCAGGTCCTCGTTGCCGGAGGCTTCACAGGTTCCAGCACCGCAGGCGCCTCCGCTGCCGCGGAGCTCTACGATCCGGCCAGTGGAAGCTGGACGGCGACCGGCAGCCTCCTCGCCGGCGGCCGGACCAATCACACGGCGACGCTGCTGGCCGATGGCCAGGTGCTCGTCGCGGGGGGGCGGGATCCGAGCTCCAATGATCTGGCGACCGCCAATCTTTACAATCCCGCCACCGCAAGCTGGACCGCGGCCGCCAACCTCAACACGGGGCGTTACCTGCACTCGGCGACGCTGCTGCCCAACGGGCAGATCCTCGCGGTCGGCGGCTACAACGGAAGCACTCAGGCCGGCCTGCTCGCGAGCGCCGAGCTCTACGATCCAACCGCCGACACCTGGACGGCCACCGGCAGCCTCAACGCGGCCCGTTACCTCCATACGGCCACGCTGCTGGCCAATGGCCAGGTGGTTATCGCCGGAGGATCGGGGGGGGACGAGACTCTCGCGAGCGCTGAGCGCTACAATCCGGCTAGCGGAAGCTGGGTGGGAACCGGCAGCCTCAACACTGCGCGCGGGACTCACACAACGACGCTGCTGCCCAACGGCCAAGTGCTCGTCGCCGGCGGAGCCGGAAGCGGCAACTACATCGCCAGCGCCGAGCTCTACGATCCGACTGCCGGAAGTTGGACAGCGACTGGCAACCTCCACACCGGACGCCTTGCTCACACGGCAACGCTGCTGCCCACCGGCCAAGTGCTCGTCGTCGGCGGATACAACAATGGCGAGGTGCTCGCGAGCGCCGAGCTCTACGATCCGACTACCGGAAGCTGGACGACGACCGGCAACCTCATTACGGCGCGCGAGGTTCACACGGCAACGCTGCTGCCCAACGGTCAAGTGCTTGTCGCCGGCGGACTCGGTTTAAGCGGCGATCTTATCAGCGCCGAGCTCTACGATCCGGCCAGCGGCTCCTGGACCACGACTGGCAGCCTCAACACGGCGCGTAGCGCTTTCACCGCCACGCTGCTGCCTAACGGCCAGGTGCTCGCCGCCGGCGGAAACGCACCAAGCAGCTATCTTGCCAGCGCCGAGCTCTACGATCCGACCAGCGGCTCCTGGACCACGACTGGCAGCCTCAACACGGCGCGCAGCAGCTTCACCGCGACGCTGCTGCCGAACGGCCAAGTGCTTGCCGCAGCCGGAAGCGGATCAACTGTCTGGGTCGCGAGCGCGGAGCTCTATGATCCGGCCAACAGCGCCTGGACCACGACCGGCAGCCTCAACACCGCACGCGACTTCCACACGGCGACGCTGCTTCCCAACGGCCAGGTGCTCGTCGCCGGCGGAGACGGATCAAGCGGCGACCTTGCCAGCGCCGAGCTCTACGATCCGGCCGGCGGATCTTGGATGACGACGGGAAGCCTCAACACCGCCCGTAACGGACACACGTCCACGCTGCTGCTCAATGGCCGAGTGCTCGTCGCCGCCGGATCCAACGGGGCCCCTATCGGGAGCGCGGAGTTGTACGATGTCGGGCTCGGCTTTGCGGTCGCTGCCCAGCCGCAAATCACGGGCGTCGCCTCGCCTTTGCTTTATGGCGGGTCGCTTGCGCTCAGCGGCGCCGGCTTTCAGGGAGTCTCCGGCGGCGGCAGCGGCGGCACGCAGGATTCACCGACCAATTATCCCCTGGTGCAACTGCGCAGCCTGGAGAGCGGACAGTCTCTTTTCTTGTCGACAGGCTCCGCGGCGCCGCCTTCAGCCACGAGCTTCGTCTCGGCGCCGATCGCGGGGCTCGCTCCCGGCTACGCGCTGGCGACGATTTTCACCAATGGCACTCCGAGCGGCTCGGCCATTGTCTTGCTCCTGGCGGATCTCCCGGCGGTGCAGACTGGCGCCGCGACGGGCGTGACCAGCGGCGGGGCCACCCTCCAGGCCAGCGCGAGCGCGCAATGGACGTTCACAGCCGTTAGCTTCGAGTACTCAACCGATCCCGCTCTGCTCACGGATGTCGCGGCTACGCCTACGGTCGAAACCCTCGCCTTCGACGCCGCGGGCAGCGCCGTCGGCCAAACCATCGGCGGCCTGGCCCCAAGCACGACCTACTACTACCGTGCGGTGGCCACGAGCTCCGCCGGCAGTGTGCAAGGCGGCATCGTCTCTTTCACCACGCCTAGCACCGTTCAATACTTCTTCGCCGGAACCTCGGCGCCTCACGGGCTGGTCTTGAATGTGCTCACGGGCCAAACCTCAACCGACGGCGGCACACTTAGCGTCACCAGCCTCGGCCGCGCGCTCTTCGGCGCCGCGACCATTTCGAGCGATCACCAGACGATCCTCTACACGCCGCGGGTGAGCTTTGCCGCGCTAGGGGTATCCGACACCTTCACTTACACGGTGACCGACAGCGTCTCCGGCGCGACCACCACCGAATCTGTGGCCATCGGCAACTTCGCCTACGGGCTCAAGGGCGTGTACGACGCGCTCGTGAGCAATGGCGCGGGGACGGTGGGCTATCTGCGCGTGACGTTGACCGGCACAGGGGCGCTGACCGGCTCGTTGAGCCTCGGCGCCGTCACCTCCGCGCTGAAAGGACAATTCGGCCTTGATGGCGCGGCCACGATCCCTATAGCCGGAGGCGCCAATGTAACGCTGACGTTCAACCTCGCCGGCGGCAACCTCATGGCGCAGGTCACCAAGAGCGCTCTCACAGCCAGCGCGACTCTCACCCCCTCCGCTTACGCGGCTGGAAGCGCCGCCCCGCAGAGCGGCGCCTATACCGTGCTGCTGCCCGCGCCGGCCGAGCCGACTGGCGGCAGCGCTGCCTCCGCCACCGCGACGGTGGTGAACCGCAAGGTCGCCAATCTCACGCTGGGAAGCGGCGGCTCCGGCTATCTGGCGCCGCCGCTGGTCTCCATTTATGGCGCCGGCGGCAGCGGCGCGCTCTTCCTGGCCACCCTTGCCAACGGCGCGGTCAATGGGTTTACACTCGTCAGCGAGGGCTCGCATTATCCTGATGCCATCGGGACGGTGACCGTCGCGATCGATCCGCCCTCCGCTTACCTCCCGGCCGGTGCGGGTTATGCGCTGATGACGGTTACCCCCGGCGGCACGGTGACGCTGACGGGCAAGCTCAGCGACGGCTCGCCGTGGTCGGCGGGCGGGCTCCTTAAAGCCGATGGCTCCGTCGCCTTCTACACTGCGCTGGCCTACAAACCCGGCCCGGCCGGCTCTCTCAGCGGCTCGCTCACCTTCCGCAACATCGTGGAAACGAGCGATGCCGACGGAACGCTCGCGTGGGCCAAGCCGGCGCAAACCGGCGCTTCGCTCTACCGCTCCGGCTTTACCGCCTCGGTCAGCGCCATTGCTTCCCGCTACGCGCCGCCCATCGCCAACCAGCAAGCCCTGGTCTTCAGTAATGCCACGACCGGGGCGGCCACGGTCACGCTCCAGGGCGGCGATCTCGCCGACGCGCTCTCCGATTCGATCACGGTGAGCGCTGCCAATGCCGTCAAAGAGTCTCCGCCCGCCTCCGATAAGCTCAAGCTCACCATCGGCACTGCCAGCGGGCTCATCAGCGGCTCTTTCACCGGCGGCTTCGCCATCGGCGGCGCGCCCACGAAATCTCTTCCCGCCACCTTCTTCGGCGCGCTCTTCCAAAAGCAAAACCGAGCCTCGGGCTTTTACGTCGAGGGCAACCATAGCGGCGAAATCGACCTGACTCCGCAATAGGCGGTTAATTCAATCGGTGAGCTTCAAAATGCTCTTTGTGTCCCGCCCGTTAATTAATCCCATTTAAGCACGAGATCGGGTCGTCTCAGGCGTTGCTGCCTCAACCCTGTTGGCGAAGGCCGCCGCCGGTCGTCCAAAGACAGCCGCGTCACGGACTCCCGCGCCGCCGGCTCAATGACATTCCCCGCCGACTTCATCCTCGTCGCCGCACTCAACCATCACGCTCTATCCCGAAACAGGACGATCCCGTTCGCCGTGCGTCGAGTCGCTGGAGAACGCTCTGCAGCCGCCGGCCATCAGGCGACAGCCCGAATCCCCTCGGATACGTCCCCTCCTATGTCCGTCTCTTCGGACCCATCCGCGCTCTCACCTCGTCCGTGATTTCGTAATCTTCGAAGAACCCCTCTGAACAATAAAGCTGCAATGCTTCGCGCTGGATGACGACGAAGTGCACACGTTCACAAGCCTCTTCGAGCAGCTCAGACCTGCGCCTGATTTGATCGCTGTCCGAAGTCGATGCGGCGACAGTGCGATCGAAGACTTTCAGGGCCTCGAGGGAAGCGACCATTTGTTTGCACGCGGCGAAATAGGCATCCGCCATCTCCTGCCGGATTTCAACTGCCAGCGGATTATCTGGATCAATCATCATAACACTTGATGCAACTTACCTTGCCTCTGTGAGGCGCGGGTTGGGAAGGAGAAAGGAAAACATCGGTGTTGGCGGGGACCATCAAAAGCGAAGGCCGATCAGGTTCCAGTAAAACAGGTACGGAACAAAAAGGACCACGCAAAGAACATCGAGTGAGAAGCGGATTCTTCTCTCTGCCGTCCAGTCGTAATCGCGGGGAGTCCTCCCCAGTATAATCAATAGGGCCACGGTCGCCAGGGTGGAAACAGTCCCCAGCAGCGGAAGGTACATCAGGACGATCGGGCAACTCGGGTGCAGTTGGTCGAACACCAGCAACGTAGCGATCGACAGCGCGACCAGGATCAGAAGGTTGAAGGCGCTGATCGCGCGCTTCAAGCCCACAACCCCGTTGGATGCTGGCCAAGCCACACTCCGCCGACGGCGGAATAGGCGAGCCAGACAGCACCCGGCGCCTGCGATTGCGTTGGCGCTAAAACTGATGAGGAAGAGAATCCATAGTCCGGCCTGGACTGTTCCGTTGCCATACCATCGCAGCCTTTCGTAGCTTGCCAACTTGGGAAGAATCCCTGCGTCCGGGGCGACGCCCTCCTGTTTCATTTTGCCGATCTCCGAAGGCCGATCGATCGCGTTCCAGGCCCAGTCGGTCATCGTTTGCAATGCCCCTGGCGGGTAGCCATGCGACTTGCTCTGAATCGCGCCCGTTTCGGAGATCCTCAGATCGTGATTTGTCCGCGGCAGGATGATGAACGTCCAACTCTCATTGTTCGCCCGAGCCAGCGAATTCCTCAATCCCGCAACGCTTTCGCCGACCGGAACGTGTTGATCCAGTTGTCCCCACATCGCCAGGACCGGCCTATTCACGTGGCTCCATGCGGGATGCACATATTCCCCCGGTGAAGGATAAGATCGGGACGCAAATGAAGAGAGACGGAAGCCATTTTGAAATGTTTGCCGCAAATCCTGCTCTACGAGATACAGTTTCTCGGCCGTGTCACGCAATGTGTCCGAAAGCCCATACCTTCGGAACAGGTTGTCGCGATAGTAGAACATCATGCCGTCGGCGGCCTCTGCTCCCACGACAATGAGAAATTGAATGTCCTCGGATCGGGACGCCGCGGCGGCGCTGATGTAGGCGCCTTGACTGAGGCCCCAGATGCCGATCTGTGATGGTGCGATCTCGCCGCGCTTCTTCAGGAAGGCGACGGCCGATAGGGCGTCGTTGACCAGATTCTCGTAGGGCTCATCGCTCTCGTAGGCGCCGCCGGACTGGCCCGTCCCACGCTTGTCGTAGATTAACGCCGCGATGCCATGGCTCGCAAAATACTGACCAACCTCACGGTACGACTCGCGAGTCTGTCGGCCGGCGCCATGAACAAAGACAACGGCCGGAACAGGTGCTTCGCCTTTTGGCAAGAGCAGACTTCCGGAGAGCTTGACGCCCTGGTTGTGAAGCTCGACGCGGTGCTCGCCGAATCCGGATTCCGCCCTGGTTTCATCGGCGCTGGCCGCCGGTCCCGCAATCCCCAACACCAGCGCGGCGACGAATATCGCGGCAGCCAACGTCGGGAGCCGGCGCCGGAAACACGCGCATTCGCGCCGCCAGCGCCTCACCCTTTGAGAGTATCACGAGCTTCAGCGGAGCCAGAAAGACAGGCGATCAAGGTTCATAGGTAGTAGAGTGGTGATTGGCAATTCTAACGGCGGCTTGGGACGATTCTCACCACATGCGGCACGAGCAGCACCCGTTCGTGACCGCCATTCTGCGTGATCGCGACGCCCTAGGCGGCGGCATTCAGATGCTCGATGAGCTCGTCATCGCTGAGGTAACGCACTGGCGAGGCTGGGGCCCTCACGGCAATCGCCACGCCCGGAGGCCTCGGCTGTTTGGTCACCGACTGTTTGGTGCGCGGTCTCGGCCACAAGACCAGAGCCCCGGCGGCGCAGGCCAGGCCCAAAAGGGCAGCGCCGGCGATCCGACGCCTCTGTTTCCTGCCACGCGCCGCACGTTGCATGGCCTTGAGCGATGTCGCTGCGAGGTCACGGGGCATCGCTTCATTGAGCGAATCATTCCAAGTGCAGCCCAGTGACCATGCAGATCGCATCCAGCACGCCCCCGACGGTCACATGGCGCATCACGACTTGCGGCGTCTTTTCGTGCCTTCAACCGCTTTCGCGCCCGGCCAGCAGCGGGGCATGCGCAACGGACCCGGCCTTCCTTCATCTCGCCCGCGCTCGGAATGCTCCGCCTCGCCCGCTCGGCCCAAATGCCGAGCGAGCAAAAGCGAGCATTCGCTCCGGCGCCTGCTAGAGCTCCTGGATCGTCACATCGTTGGTCGTGCTCCCGAGCAATTGGATCGGGGCGAACCCAGGCGTGAGCGGCTCGACGGTGGTCCCGATCTTGACCGAATCCACATTACCCGCCTCGATGCCGAAGTGGTCGCCGGCGGTCGTCGTCCCCACCACACTGCCGCCGATGATGATGCTGGCGATCTCCGAGATCGAGCTGGTTGGATTGCTGATCAAATGGTCGTCCGCGGTTCCAAATAACCCGTCGGTTCCCGCGCTGGCGCCGGCGGCGATGGTGCTCGCCTCGAAATTGCCGTGGATGGTCACCGTACCGATCGTCGCCTCGTTCGAGTACTGAGTGAGGGTCGTGCTCGTGGAGGAAGCGGCATAGCCGGCCAGCACCTGCGAAAAGCTGAGCTTGCCGCCGATCGTCAGGCTGCCGATGGACTGTTCCGCGAGGATCTCCACATTCGTCCCCGCCGTTCCCGCCACGTCGCCGCTAATGGAGAGCGAGACGATATTCTTGCCGCTCTCGATGGAGCCGCTGTACGCGCCCGCCCCACTGGAGAGCCCCCCGGTCACTGATAGCTTTACAATATCCTGCGCGGAAAAAACGGAGCCGGAAAGGTTGCCGGCGCCTCCCGTGATCCCGCCGCCAATGCTGACCGACGTCATATCGAGATCGCTGTAGAGATAGCCGCTGTTGGAGCCGCCGCCGCCTTGCAGGCTCCCCTTCACCGTCAGGCTGCCGATGGAGGTGTCGCTCGCATAGATGGCGCCGGAATAGCTTCCGCCGCCGCCCATGATCGAGCCGCCGATCGTAATCGGTCCGGTTTTGCCATAGTCGAATTCGAGGTAACCGGATTCGCTTCCGCCGCCACCCACCACATTTTTGCCAATGCTAATGCCGCCGAAGCCCGCTTCGGCATAAATATAGCCGGTGTCAGTTCCGCCCCCGCCGATGACCGAGCCTGCAATGGTCAGGGAGCCAATCGATCCATCGGTGTCGATGTAACCGCTGTACGCACTCGAGGCGCTGGCCGCGCCGGAAAAATCGCCGCCGATCGAGATGCTGCCGATGTTGCCGTACTCGGCGTAAATATAACCTGAATCGCTGCCCGAGCCGCCGGCCAGGCCTTGCCCGACCTTGATCGATGCGATGCTGCCGGTCGCATCGATATAGGCGCTCTCGGACCCGGTGCTGCCGGTCATCGCGCCGCCGATCTTGATCGCTCCGATCCCGCCTTCTTCACAATAGAGATAGCCGGACTCGCCGCCCGCGCCGCCGATGAAGCTGCCGCCGATGGTGATGTTGCCAATGCTCTGTTCAGCGTTCTCGATCGCTCCGGAGTAGCTTCCGCTCCCCCCGGCCAGATTCTTCCCGATGGCAATGCTGCCGATGCCGTAGGCTTCGATGTAGGCGCTGTATGACCCGCCGCCGCCCGTCATCGAGCCGGCGATGCTGATCTTGCCAATCGCGCTTTCGCCATCCGAGGAGATATAACCCGAATCGGAGCCGGCCCCGCCGACAAAATCGCCGCCGATGGTGACGCTGCCAATGTTGCCATAGTCGCTGTAGACGTATCCAGATTCTGAGCCCCCGCCGCCGGTGAGGCTCTTCCCCACGGAGAGCGAGGCGATGCCGGAGTTGGCGTAAATATAGGCGCTGTAGCTGGCCCCGCCGCCGGTCATGGCGCCCTTGATCGTGATCGGGCCGATATTGCCTTCGCCGTCCGAATAAATGACGCCTTCGTCACTGTAGGAGCCGCTCCCCCCGACGAAATTGCCGCCGATGGTCACGCTCTGGATCGCAAAACCCGCGGGCGAATTGTATTCGGCGTAAATATAGCCCGAGTCGGAGCCGCTGCCCCCCATGAAATTCTTAGCGATGCTCACCGCGCCAAGGCTTCCCTCATCGGCATAGATGTACCCGCTTTCGGTTCCCAATCCGCCGACCAGCGAGCCGCCGATGGTCACGTTGCCAATCGATCCGTATTCATTGTAGATGTAACCCGAGAACTCGCCGGTGCTGCCGGTCAAATCGCCGCCGATGGTGACGTTGCCAATGTTGTTGTAATAATTATAAATCGCCCCTGAATACTCTCCCGAGCCGCCCGCCAGGCCTTTCCCGATGGTGATGTTGCCGATGCCGTAGGCTTCAATGTAGGCGCTGTATTCCCCGCCACCGCCGGTCACCGCGCCGGCGATGCTGATCTTGCCAATGGCGCTTTCGCCATCCGAGGAGATATAACCCGACGCGTAGGCGGACCCGCCGACAAAATCGCCGCCGATGGTCACGCTGCCAATGTTGCCATAGTCGGTATAGACGTAACCCGAATATTCACCGCCGCCGCCACTGAGGCTCTTCCCCACGGAGAGCGAGGCGATGCCGGCGTTGGCGTAGATATACGCGCTTTCGCTGCCGCTGCCGCCGGTCATGGCGCCCTTGATCGTGATCGGGCCGATATTGCCGTCACCGTCCGAATAAATGGCGCCCTCGTAGCTGGAGGCGCCAGTCCCCCCGAGGAAATCGCCGCCAATGGTCACGCTTTGGATGGCGAAACCCGTGGTCCCATTGTATTCGGCGGCAATATAGCCCGAGTACTCGCCGCCGCCGCCCGTGAAATTCTTGGCGATGCTCACCGCGCCAACGCTTCCCTCCTCGGCATAGATGTACGCGCTTTCGTATCCCGATCCGCCGATCATCGATCCGCCGATGGTCACATTGCCGATCGATCCGTATTCGTTGTAGATGTAACCGGAGTAATCGTCCGAGCCGCCGGTGAAATCGCCGCCGATGGTGATGTTGCCAATGTTGTTATAATAATTATAGATCGCCCCTGAATACTCTCCCGAGCCGCCCGCCAGGCCTTTCCCGATGGTGATGTTGCCGATGCCGTAGGCTTGAATGTAGGCGCTGGATTCCCCGCTGCCGCCGGTCATCGCGCCGGCGATGCTGATCTTTCCAATGGCGCTTTCGCCATCCGAGGAGATGTAACCCGAATCGGAGCCGGCCCCGCCGACGAAATCGCCGCCGATGGTCACGCTGCCAATGTTGCCATAGTCGGTGTAGACGTATGCCGAATCTGAGCCGCCGCCGCCGGTGAGGCTCCCCCCCACGGAGAGCGAGGCGATGCCGGAGTTAGCGTAAATATAGGCGCTTTCGCTGCCGCTGCCGCCGGTCATGGCGCCCTTGATCGTGATCGGCCCAATCCCGCCTTCCCCGTCCGTATAAATGGCGCCTTCGTAACTGGAGGCGCCATTCCCCCCGACGAAATCGCCGCCGATGCTCACACTCTGGATGGCGAAACCGGTCGTCGAATTGTAGTCGGCGTAAATATAGCCCGAGTAGGAGCCGCTGCCTCCCATGAAATTCTTGGCGATGCTCACCGCGCCGATGCTCCCGTCGTCTGCATAGATGTACGCGCTTTCGGATCCCGTTCCCCCGACCAGCGAGCCGGCGATGGTCACGTTCCCAATCGATCCGTATTCACTGTAGATGTAACCTGTGTACTCGCCCGAGCCGCCGGTGAAGTCGCCGCCAATCGAGATATTTCCAATGTTATTATAATAGCCGTAGATCGCGCCGGAATACTCTCCCGCGCCGCCCGTGAAGGCGCCGCCGATCTTCACATTGCCGATTCCGGAGTAGCCATAGATATAGCCGGAGTATGAGACGGAGGTGCTGCTGCCGCCTCCGACGAACGATCCGCCGATGGTTACATTCCCGATGGCGCCGTCGCTGTTGTAAAGATAACCGGAATCGCTTCCCGCTCCGCCCATGAAATTGCCGCCGATAGAGACGCTGGCGATCGAGTTGTAACTGCCATTTTCGATCACCCCCGAGCTGCTGCCGGCCCCGCCCAGGAAATCCTTGGCGATCTTCACCGCCCCCATGCCGTAGTCGCTGTAGATATAGCCGCTGCTGTTCCCGGCGCCTCCCGTGAGCGATCCGCCGATGGTGACGGAGCCGATCGATCCATCGTTTGCCTCAAAGTAGGCGCTGTCCGAGCCGGCGCCGCCCACGACATCGCCGGTCACCGCGATATTGCCCATACTGTAGTCGGCATAGACGTACGCGTTGGTCGACCCGGCGCCGCCGGTGACCGAGCCTTTGATCGTGACGTTGCCCATGCTTCCGCCGGCGGCGTCGATCTCGCCGGAGTAGCTAGCCGCGCCGCCCACCAGATTCTTTCCGATCGTAACGTTGCCAATGGCGTAGCCAGAATAGATGTACGCGTTGTAGCTGGTCCCGCTTGCGCCCGCGCCCTGCAGCGAGCCGCCGATCGAGATGTTCCCGATATTGCCGCTGCTGGCGTAGATGTAGGCCGAATCGGAGCCGTTGCCTCCGATCATATCCCCGCCGATCGTCACCCCGCCGGGAATGGCGTGATTCGCGTAGAAATAGCCGCTCTCGCTGTGCGACGAGTCGCCGCCTCCCTGCAACGTGCCGCCGATGCTGATGCTTGCGATATCTCCACCGTCGGCCTCGATCACCGCGGAGAAGCTGCCGCTGCCCCCTGTCACGTTCTTTCCGATGCTAACCGCGCCGATGCTCCCCGAGGCTTCAAACACGGCCGAGTTGTTCGTGGTCCCGCCCAGCAAAGAGCCGCCGATGGTCAGAGACGCGATGTTGCCGTCGGTCACCTGCACGTTCACGTTCTGGACGTCGCCCTTCACGGTGATCGGCCCCACCGAGCCCGTGATCTTGAAGTTCTCATTCCCCGTCCCGCCTTGCGAGACGAGGCCGACCGCACCGAGGGAATTGACCGTGAGCGATTGCATCGCGAGACCGTGCCCACTCCCGTTGCCCGCAGTGAGATCGCCGAGATCGCCTTGAATGTTCACATTGCCAAGATCGTTGCCGGTGGCGTTGATGAGCCCCACATTCACCATCCCATTGCCGCCGCCCGCCTTCACCACCGTGATCGACACATCCGCTCCACTGTAGCTCGCATCGGTCAGGTCGAGCACCTCCAACTGGCCCGACACTACGGTCACATGGGAGCTCACCGCCGAGATCGTCGACCCCGTATTCGTGACCAGGATCGTCACCTTATCCCCGTCGACATCCAAAAATCCGTACGAAGTCGAAGCGGGAGCGATGCGGGATTCCAAGATCTCAACGGCAGGCAAGAAAGTGCGGGGTTTCTTAATCTTCATAATCGTCATAATCCGCACAGCCTGTGCAGATCGACCGGCCAGCGCAATCCCGATTTTTCCAAAAATCGTCCCGAGGCAAAAACCGCGCCGGATCGCGTCCCGGATCGGCGGCACTCCCTCAATCTTGGGGTCATCGGCGCGCCTGTGACTGCTCCCGCGGCCATCCCCCACTCTCTTCAAAACGGCGGGTCGGAGATATCCAGATTCTCCTCTTCGGCAAGGCACTCTTCGCACACCTCGTAGGCGCAGACGTGATGGACGAAATCGCTGCCGACCAGCGGCTCGTAGAGGCCGAGCTCGGGGAGGAGTTTGTCTACATCTAGTCTCTTCCACCGCGCCCACGCAATCATAGTGTAGCGAAACCAAGACCGACCAGTGCGACGATCAAATACAGCACGATCGCCCCCGCGCTCGTGGCCGCTTGTCGGTAACTTCCAGACATGCGGCCATAAAATGCGACTGTCCCCAGCGCCATAATCGACGTCTGAATGAGTGGCCCCAAATGCACGCTCGCCCCGCGAAACCATCCCAACCATGAGCTGCCATGGCCAAACAGATCCGCCATCACCTTGACGATGACTCCGGGTAATCCGATTGCGTACAGCATCAGACTGCCGGAGCGAGGCCCGTGCTGCGGCAAGTGCACCACCATCCAAATCGAAGGCGCGAAGGCTGTTAGGACGATGGCGGTGATCCAGTAGAGTTTCCAGCCGCCTGGCATTCTCACCGCGATTCGACCCAGCCAGGCCATGGCCGCCAGCCACGGAAGCCAGTTAGAGGTCGCCTGCCAACATCCCAACATCACACGGAGCGAAGTCGCATCGCCTCTTCCCAACGCTTCGAAGCCTCCAAACAGGGACATTACCCAGGAAAAAAGCAGACTCGTAGCGCAAACCAATGTCACCCACCCCGCCACTGGAAGCGCCAGGCCTCCCACCCACGGGCGTCGGCCCAACCAGGACCCGCTCGCGAGCTCGCATCCCGCTCTGGCCGCGAGCACATTCGGCCTGCCCAGCGCCTGCCACGCCGCCTCTCGCGCCGCGTCAGGCCCCGCCCCTGCCTCCACACGCCGCGACGTATCCTCATCCACATGCTCCTGCCAATCGTGCATCAGCCGTTCCGCTCGGGGACCCCATACTCCCTGCCGGCGCAACGCGGCGCGCAATTCCGCCAGGATGGATGCGTTATCCATGGCACACCTCCAGTCCGCAGGCCGCGACTGTATCCGAGACCTGTCCCCAGGTGCTCTCCAGCTTCGCCAGCCGCTTTGTGCCGGCCACGGACAAACGGTAATAGCGGCGCGTGCGCCCACTCACTTCCTGCTGCCGCTCCAGCAGCATCTTTTGTTTCACCAGACGGTGCAGCACCGGATAGATGCACCCTTCGCCGAATTCAAATGCGCCCTTGGAGCGGCGGTGAATTTCGGACATCAGTTGGTAGCCGTACATTTCTTCACGTGCGAGCAGCCGGAGAATCAGCAGCTCCGGCACGCCATCGAGGAGGTGTTCTTTGGTTTTCATCGGCCGCATCCATACCTCGCGCTCAGAGGCATGTCAAGCCTTTGAGTGCGAGGCATCCTTCCTCTTCTTCCGGAATCGCTTCACAACTGGAGATCACCGACATACTCTGAAGCCGTCCCAACCAAAGGCTTCGCGCCCACGCCGGCATGCTCCGAAACATCTACCTCCTTCTTCTGATCGGTCTCCTATTCACCGGATGCGATCAGAAGGCGCTGCTCCGGAAGCTCGTGCCGAAAGACGATGATGGTTTTGCGCGACGCTTTCTCGACGCTGTCCGCGCAGGCGATTACGTCGTGGCCGACCAGATGCTTGACTCCTCCCTACGCGGTGAGAAGTCCGCGAGCGGGCTCCACGATCTCAATGGCGCCCTCGCGCATGGAGAGCCTTTATCCGTTGAAGTCATCGGCTGCAACGTCTTCGCACAGGCATCCACGCAGGGCGCGATTCGGACGACTACCAATTTGTCATACCAGATCCGTTTTGCAGATTCCTGGGCTGCGGGCAACGTCGCGGTTGGGCGTCTCGGGGGCGTGATGTCGGTCCTCCAGGCTCGCTTTCAGCCCATCCCTGATTCGCTCGAATCACTGAATCGTTTCACTTTTGCCGGGAAGTCCGTCGTCCACTATCTGGTTTTTGCGGCATGCATAGCAGTGCCTGCATTCATTTTGCTCTCCCTCATCGTTTGCATCCGCTCACGCATCCGGCGGAAATGGCTCTGGATCATCTTTATCCTGCTCGGCTTCGGGCAGTTTCGGTTGGATTGGACGAGCGGGCGCTTCGACGTCCAGCCCATCTCATTCGTGTTACTAGGTACGAACGCACTGCGGCCTAGCTCGTATTCCCCATGGATCCTCGGTTTTGCCGTTCCGGTTGGCGCGATTATCTTCATGGCTTGCCGTCGCAGACTACTCCGACAGAATGGCGTCCAGGAGACCTAAGCACGCAGAGCAGCGAGCGGCTCCGACTGTCACGCTGGCTGGGTTGGCGGACTGATTGTCATTTTTCGATCATCCATGCTTGAAACTCCCCCAGAGGAAATACCCGCGCTGCTCGACTCCGTTTATCGCGCGGAGTCGGGACGGATTCTCGCTACGCTCATCCGTTTGCTCGGCGATTTCGACCTGGCCGAGGACGCCATGCAGGATGCCTTTGCGGCAGCGCTGGATCGGTGGCCGAAGGACGGTGCGCCCGCCAATCCGCGCGCCTGGCTCGTTTCGGCCGGCCGGTTCAAGGCCATTGACGCGCTGCGTCGCCGCGCCCGATTCGATGCGTCCCAAGACAAAATTGCCGAAGAGCTCGAAGCTCAATCGAATGAGGCCATGGGATTGGACGATGAGAGCGTGGAGGATGATCGGCTCCGACTGATTTTCACCTGCTGTCATCCGGCCTTGGCCCCGGAAGCGCGGGTGGCGCTGACATTGCGCGAGGTGTGTGGGCTGACAACCGAGGAGATTGCACGGGCCTTCCTCACGACGCCCCCGACGCTGGCTCAGCGCATCGTGCGCGCCAAGGCAAAGATTCGGGACGAGCGCATTCCGTATCAAGTGCCGTCGCCGGCGGAGCTCCCGGAGCGATTGGGCGCCGTGCTTCATGTCATCTACCTCGTGTTCAACGAAGGCTACTCTGCGTCGTCGGGTGCGACCCTGACCCGGGCTGATCTCTCGGGCGAGGCGATCCGTCTCGGGCGACTGCTCAACGCGCTGTTGCCGGAGCCGGAGGTCATCGGTCTCCTCGCCCTCATGCTGTTGCAGGAATCCCGGCGCGCGGCGAGAACATCGCCAAGCGGGGAGATCATCTTGTTGGAAAACCAGAACCGCTCGCTCTGGAACCCGGAGCAGATCACGGAAGGCGTGGCGCTGGTGGAGAGAGCATTATTGTCCCGCCGGTTCGGGCCCTACACCCTTCAAGCCGCCATCGCCGCGCTGCATTCCGAAGCCGCCACCGCCGCCGCCACAGATTGGCCGCAGATTGTGGCCTTGTACAGCATGCTGGCGCGGGCCGCGCCTTCCCCCGTCGTCGAGCTCAATCGAGCGGTCGCAGTAGCCATGCGAGACGGCCCGGAGGCGGGCTTGAAGCTGATCGACGACATCCTCCGACGCGGCGAGCTAGCCGACTACCACCTCGCCCATTCTGCCAAGGCCGACCTATGCCGACGCCTCGGAAGAACGGCCGAGGCGCGCTCTTCCTACGAAAAGGCCCTGGCGCTCACGCAATTGGAACCGGAACGGCGATTCCTCCAGAATCGGCTTCGGGAATTGGGCTAAGCTTTTTTTGGAGAGGTGTCGAATTCCAGAATCCCCGAACGACCAGCTATTGAACGGTCAACCAAACCACAAACACTATGAAATACATCTGCCTTGGATACATCGAACCGAACAAATTTGAAACCATGACCGAAAGCGAACAGAGCGCGATGCTGGACGAGTGCTTCACCTTCGACGACGAGCTCCGGAAGAATGGCCACTTCGCCGGCGGCGAAGCGCTTCAAGGTCCCAATACCGCGACAACCTTGCATTGGAAGAATGGCCAAGTCTCCGTCACGGACGGCCCGTATGCCGAAACGAAAGAGCAATTGGGCGGGATTCTTATCCTCGAAGCGCGCGACCTGAATCACGCGATCCAGTTGATGTCGAAACATCCGGGCGTGAAGGCCGGGCCTTTCGAGATTCGCCCGGCGGCCGACTTGACTGAAATGATCCGCGAAAGCGAGCAGCGACGGAAAGCGAAGTGACAGAGTAAGCCTGATCTATCGGAGACGATTCCTCCCGGGTTGTGAATGGGCTCTCGTAGACGATACGAAGTCTCGTGGTGCTTGTGCCGTTTACCCCTGGGCCTCATGCTCCACGCGTGAATTGCCGTACTAGATCGAAATGCCGAGACCCCCTCATTGGTTAAACCGCTTCATCGCGTTGGTGCTTGCACAGACGCTCGGCAGTCTGGCCGCCACCTCGGTGGTGACAGGGCTTGACCGAGCTGCGGTGTTCCTTGTCGCCGTTCCGTTGATCACCATGTTGCTTTGCACCATGGCTGGTTTCCGCGCGAAGTGGGGCTTTCCCGTCGTGGCGATCGCGACGGTAACAACATTTGCCGGCATTCATCTGCTGCGCAGGGTCATCCACGCCAATTGGTTTGCCGGGCCTGTTCTGCCAGCGAACATGGAGCTTGCCGGTTATGGAGCTTTGGCAATTCTAACCATGGCGTGCGCGGCCAGTGCGTGGGTGGTCTTCTCATCCCGCGGAGCGCTTCGCAAAGCGAGGTGGATCGCCTTCGGGGTGATCGCCGCATTGCTGGTCGGTTCCGCGGTTTTCATCCGGCATTCCGTCAACGAGGGGTCCCCATCGAGTTTGCTCAAAACGGTCGTGCGCCTCGAACAACAGGGGGCGGCGGACCCTGGCGCGCGGCAGGAGCTCAGCGTCATGCTGGCGAGCTGTGGACGCGAAGCGGACGCGGAGGCTGTATCCCGTCCGATGGCTGTCGGTGTCGGCCGCTTTGCTCGGCCAGATACTCATTCGCGCCCCGTCGATATTTCCAGGTTCCATGCGCGGCCGTGGCGCGAGGTGTTGACGGAGGTCGCCGCCCGCGAACGGCTGGTCATAGTGATGGAGGCTCACGATGAGCCCAAACACCGTGAGTGGCTCGAGCAGGCGCTTTCGGTGTTTCGAATCGCTGGATTCCGCGATTATGCGGCCGAAGGGCTGAGCGAGTCCGGCCAGAGCCTCAAGCAGCGAGGTTATCCCGTTTCATCGACGGGTCCCTACGTGTGCGACCCGCAGTTCGGCAATGTGTTGAGAGCTGCGATCGGTCTCGGCTACGAGCTTCATGCTTACGAATCGTATGGAACAAACTTCGGCCAACGGGAGCATGATCAAGCCGCCAACCTCGCCAGGCTATTTTCGGCGAACCCAAATCTGAAGTTGGTGGTTCACGCAGGGTACGGGCACGTTCTCAAGAAATCCCGCGGGACCGGGGAGAAGTCGATGGCCGCCTATCTTTGGGAGATGACGGGCATCGAGCCCTATTGCATCTGGCAAATGTGGCACTCCCCCGAGGAGAATGAAGCGCGCCAGCTTGCCCAATTGTTAGATCCCGGGGGCGAGCCGAAAATGCTTGTTCCCGCCCCGAGTGGGCTGAGCGACCCACAGCTCAACTTTCCGCCGGGCGCAGTGGACGCCCTCGTGATCCACCCGCCCAGTGTCGGAGGGCCTTCCCTGCGCGTGCATAGCTTCCCGTCAGCACGCCGGCGTGTCACCGCTGTTTGGAATGGCTCCGAATGGCCCGTGCTGGTTGGCGCTTTCAAGAAGGGTGAATCGGCGGATGCCATCGCGCTCGATCAGGTTATGCTTCGCAAAGGTGAAAGAGGATTCGTGCTGTGGATTCCAGGCGATGATTTCGAGCTTCGCCTCTTCGGAACAAGGGGACGGCTCAATCCCGCCAGCGCTGACGGTTCGCCCGCTTTGACAATTGCGGGAACTGACCCCCTACAACAGGAAGCCGGTGATCGAAAATCGGAAGAACGCGGCGGCGAAGCGCATTAAGGTCCCAACACCGCGACGACCTTGCGTCGGAAGAATGGCCAGGTCTCGGTCACAGACGGCCCGTATGCCGAAACGAAAGAGCAATTGGGCGGGATTCTTATCCTCGAAGCGGGCGACCTGAATCACGCGATTCAGTGGATGTCGAAACATCCGGGCGTGAAGGCCGGGCCCTTCGAGATTCGCCCGGCCGACTTGAGCGAAATGATCCGCGAAAGCGAGCAACGGCGATAGCCAGAAACCGTGCGGCCTGCCTCTGCGCCGAATGCGCGAGGCGTGCGGGCCGGTCATGCGAAAACTGCTTCGAGCTTCGAGCCCTCCGCATGCGAAATTTAATGTTTGCAAGCACGCCCCAGGAAGGGCTTCATTTCCACCCCAATGCTCACGTTCCCCCGCACCGTCTGCGCAATCGCCTTGGCCGCGTTGCATGCCATTTCCGTCCACGCCGCCGAACCCGTCGTATTCGAGAAGCACGTCCTCACCGACAAATATTACTGCGACGGCATCAGTTTCGGCGACTTCAACCGCGACGGCATCTTGGATATCGTCGCCGGTCCTTACTGGTATGAAGGGCCTGATTTTACCAAGAAACACGAGATTTATCCGGCGAAGGAATTTCCCACCAAGCCTTCGCCCACGGATTCCATGTTCAGCTACGTCTTCGATTTCAACGGCGACGGCTGGCCGGACGTCCTGGTGCTCGGGCGCGTGCACTTGAACGAAGCGTATTGGTACGAAAATCCCAAAGGCGCCGAAGGCCCGTGGAAAAAGCATTTCGTCTTCGAGCGCGTCAAAGGCGAATCGCCGCCCTTCCTCGACGTGGATGGCGACGGCAAGCCGGAGCTCGTCTCACTCTGGGAAGACCAGTGGGGTCTCATCCAGCCGGATTGGGAGCATCCCGATCAGCCCTGGCAGTTCAAGCCCATCACTCCCAAGGGCAACTGGGAGCAATTTTGGCACGGCACCGGCATCGGCGACGTCAATGGCGATGGACGCCTCGACCTCATCCTCAATGACGGCTGGTGGGAACAGCCAGCGGACAAGAATGCCTTGTGGGTCCCGCATCCCTTCGTCTTTTCGCACGACCGCGGCGGCGCCCAGATGTTCGCCTACGACGTGAACGGCGACGGCTTGCCTGACATCATCACTTCGCTCAATGCGCACGGTTATGGCATGTCGTGGTTCGAGCAGGTGCGCAATGGCAAGGAGATCACTTTCAAGGAACACAAGATCATGGGCGACCGGAGCGAGGAGGCCAAATTCGGCGTGTGCTTCTCCCAACCGCACGCCCTCACCATGGCGGATATCGATGGCGACGGTTTGCTCGACGTCGTCGTCGGCAAACGCATGTGGGCCCACCCACCCCCCAAGGACATCGAGCCCGACGAACCGCCGGTGCTCTATTGGTTCCAATTGAAACGCGACGGCCGAGGCGGCGCCACTTTCATCCCGCACCTCATCGACGATAAATCGGGCGTCGGCGTGCAAGTTACCGCCACCGATATCAATAGCGATGGCCGGGTCGATATCCTCACCGTTTCCAAACTCGGCGCATTCCTGTTCCTCAACAAGGGGCCAGGGAAGTGAAAGACGAATTCTATTCTGAAAACATTTTAAGAGCGTAGAGCGGGGTGAACGCTTGACACTTGACACAGGCACACGAAACCCACAGCGACCCTTGGTTCCGTGTCGGCGGGGAGAGGGCGCGGAAGGGGTGGGATTCGAACCCACGGTTGGTTTAACCCAACGCTCGATTTCGAGTCGAGCGTTTTACTCTGTTGCGTCTTGCAGGTGTCCATTTGGTGTCCTATAATTGACTCCAACCGGACAAATGCCAACGACAACGCCCAAGCCCCCTCGAAAACCAAAGGCAAGACTCAGAGCCGTCAAGGTCGATTCAGCCAAGAAGCTGATTCCCAAAGGTGACAGCCGTAAGCCGAGTTGGTGGCGTGTGAACGTGGGCAAGCGCTTCACCGGAACGACGAAGCAGCGCCGCTTTTTTGACACTGAGGCGGACGCAATCGAATTCATCAATGAAACTGAGAAGGCCGCCAAGAAACGCGGAAAGTCCGCCTTCGAGATAAGCAATGCTCTCGCCGTCGAGGCCCTCGAACTCTCGAAGCAGCTTGCGGCGCACGGATCAAGCCTGACCGACGCCGTCCACTTCTTCCTTCGCAATGCCCCGCTTGTTGGCAAGAAGACCGTAACGGAGTTGATCCCAGTCTACCTTCGGACGAAGACAGAGCCTACGTACCGCCGGGCTCAGAAAATCTCGCTAGGGGTGTTTGCCAAGGACTTCGGCAAGAAACCCATCGCGGGAATCTTTGCACCGGTCCTTGAAAAATGGTTTGAGCGGAAGAAATGGAATCCGCTGAACGCCCGCAACTACATGCGCGACCTCTCGATGTTCTTCCGCTGGGCTGAAATGAGCGACTACGTGGCGGGAAATCCGTTCGACAAAATTCTTCGCCCAACCGTCGCACGTAAGGTACCAGAGATATTCACGGTCGAAGAAGCTCGGAAGCTCCTGGAAGCGGCTTACAGCAATCAAGCACTCGGCCTCCTGCCTATGTATGCCGTTGGGCTATTCTCAGGCGTTCGCGTCGAGGAGATCGGGCGGATGCAGTGGCAGATGATCGATTGGAAGGAAGGTGAAATTCGATTGCCAGGAGAGATCACGAAAACCGGGATGCCCCGCAATGTTGACATTTTTCCAGCGCTACGCGCCGCGCTCGAACAAGGTGCGCCCAAGACCGGCGTCATCGTTTCCTCCAAAGCCCTTCGTTATCGCCGAGACAGGCTGCTGGAGCTCGCCGCTATCACAAAAAAGCGAAACGCTCTTCGCCATTCTTTTGCCAGCTACCACGCCGCAAAGTACCGCAATCCGGGTGCGCTGCAGTTACTGCTCGGCCAGGAGACGCCCTCGGTGATGTTCAAGCACTACATCAACGCGACAAGAAAGACCGACGCCGAAACATATTTTAATCTTCGTCCGCCGTTTCCTCCTCCAGCGGAAGAAGAGACGGCGGCGGCTCAACCTTGTAACGATTCGTCGAACTGACGGGGGTTCGCTTTCGTCTTCATCCCCTGCTTGATCTCCGACGGAAGAGGCGGCGGTTCCTCCCCCCGCTTGAAGCGCTCGTAGGCGGCCTTCAGGCTCTGGTAGTCGATCACGGTCTCACAGCCTCGCCCACCCTGACGTACAATCTCGACCCACCCATGGTGGAGCCACCGCTGTACAAGCTTCGGCATGCCGATCACTCGGAATGCGTCACTTTTCGTCACGGCTAGGGGCTCAACGGTGATCATTGAGCTTAAGAACAGGACGTCGCAACTTCAACCGGCTCGAACGCCTCAAATCGCGCTTGAGCCGAGATTTTCACGAACACGTGTACAGAATTCAACGATTACGTTCGGACGGCCTTGGCCATTTTTGGCGACAACCTTTTCCTCGCGTATGGCCACCAGGATCATCTGCTCGACCAAGCTGCCGGGCGGGCTACTCTCCGATTTTCCGGCCTCATCAGGGCGGGTATACAGGTTTTCTTCGGGCGTAGAGCTTAAGCGCATCTGGAGCGGCGAAACCGCCGCGCGCCAGAAAAAATGCAACTTCAGCCCCGAAATACCGGGGTGTGCACGGAATACAACGTGTACAACGTGCCAACCGCGAGCCGTGTACCGATTGCATTTGCAATCGGTACATGGTTAACCATGTACCAACTGCAACCGTGGACCCACTGCAAACCGTGTACCGATTGCATTTGCAATCGGTACACGGTTAATCGTGCGCCGATTGCAAACCGCAATAACATTATCAATAAACCGGTGAAAATAGAACATGTACATCTTGGCCGGGCGCGGTATGATGCAGTAAGTTCGGCGGAGTAAACTCTGCCAGCTACTAAACGTGTACGGTTTCTCCAAAGCGATATTCGAGATTCATCTCCCGCTGGGCGGTACCGCGCCAAAACCCCACACCCCACAAGGATGTGTCCAAGACCAAACCAAACAGAATCAATGAATATTAACGCACCTATAAGCACTGAAGAAGCGGCCAGACTCTTCCATGAGCGCCTGCGTCGGGAACAGGAGCAATCCAAAATCGCGGACGCGGAGCGAGCCGTGCAGGCCGAGGCGCTCCACAACCGCAGCATTGAGCGCGGCAGGGAATGGGCCGCGCGCGAAGCAAAGCTGTCCGATCTGGAACGCTTGAAGCGCCTCAGAGACGAAAATACGCCAAGCCGTGACGACAAGATCAAGCTCGCTCTTACCAAAGGCATGTTATCGATGTACGGACCAGCCAAGTGTCTGGACTGGGATGGCTTTGTAACGGGAGCGCTGGAGGTGCTGGAGGTGCTTCAGGCGGCTTCTCCGGCTCGATAGCAGGGTTTCCCTCAATGCCAATATTTAACCGTCCAATCACGATGGCAAAAACCTCATCTACAGGCGATCAAAAACAGCACCCCAAGCGTCGGATCAAAGCTCCCCTTCTTAAGGGGCTCCCCGAATTCTCCCCCGAAATCCCTCTCGAAATCCGCCAGCATCTCGATGAGCAGCTCGCAAAACACGATGAGATGCTTCAGCGGGTTCGAGCCCGATTTGATAAACCCAAAAACGACGGGAGCACCGTTCTGAATTGGCCAACCGAAATCGCCGAAGGTCTGGGAGAGGAGGTGAAGTGGGCTAACAGTTACGAGCGCCTTCCCGTTTTAATGAAGTGGCTGGAGCTGGCAGAGGCAAATGGTGGGCTCCGTCAATGGTTTACCGAGCTGGGCAAGCGTTGGACGGGTTGCGACAACCTCACGAAGCACCAACGAGAGCTTGTAGACACTTTTAACAGATATCCGGGGCTATGGTCAAAGATGATGCGCACAGAAGAGCGAAAAGCTTTTGATGCGTTGCCCGATTCGATCACAATTTACCGAGGATGCGGGCCATCAAATCGCGTTGGACTTTCCTGGTCTCTCCGCCGGGAGATTGCCGCTAAGTTTCCCTTCTATAACCGGTATAGGGTAGCGGTACCTTTGTTGCTTGAGGCCAAGATTCCAAAGTATCGCGCCGTTGCTCTCAAACTGGACAGAAACGAATTTGAGCTGATCGCACTTGTCCAGGAGTCAGATATCACGATGCAAAAGCCGCTGACCGGAACCTCTCAAAAGCCGGAACAGGCGGTCCTTCTGACGTAAAACTCTGTCTAAGGGATCTGCCAGATCTACCGTCTTCGGCAGAGCCCGGCTATCCGCCGCTGGAATTGGTACATGGCATATGCAGTCTCCGCATCTGATCACGGGCGGCAGCATGCCTCGAAACGGGAAAGTTTTTGTTACTCCTCTGCAATTTCTATATTCAAATATTTTACCAGCATCAGCCATAGCCTCCATCACGTACAGATACCCCGTGCTTATAAATTGATAATGCAACCAGCAGATCGTGTACGTCTGGCCTCGGACCGCAGTAGCAATGTGACTTTTCGGCAGCGCTTTCAACGCGACGGCTGGGATAACCGTCAGAGAATAATGGGCTTGCGTGTCGTCAGGCTGCCTGCGGTCGATGCATATGTACGCATTGACGCGCAAAATTCTGCGGCAACAGGAAATGACGAGAATGAGCCGCGTTCTTAAAGGAGTCATGAAAAAGCCAATGTTACCTTCTACTCCTCCACTCCTCATTACTCGATCGGAAGCAGCAAGCCTGCTGCAAATCAGCGTCCGTACGCTCTCAAAACTCCTCCAGAACGGCAGCCTTCCGTTCGTACGTGTAGGAAAACGTTCGATCAGAATCCTGCCGGATGACCTGGTCCGCCACCTCGAAACTCAACGGGAAGCAAGCCAGGGAGTCACAAGCTTTAACAAATAACTCCTATGGCCGTCAATTTTACACACACAGAGGGACTGCAAAACCTTATGCTGGCATGCTATTTAAAGCGCCCCGCTAAGTTCCTGAAATATGGCTCGCTCCTTGACCCTGTCTACTTCCAAGGATCGGTCGCTACGACTGTGGCCCGCGTTGCATTCAAGCACCAAGTCGAGTTTGGCGCGTACCCTGGTTGGGAAGTGCTTGAAAACCTCGTCGCCGAAGAGCTAAAGAAACGTGATGACGATCCGCAGGTTGGCATCGATTATGTGGCGCAGCTCCGTGACATGGACTGCTCAGACGTCGACTACGTGGTCACGCAGGTCATCGACCACGCCAGGTACCAGGCCGTCGTCAACGCCATCAAGCAAACGGTCACAAACATCAAAGAGAATGAGCCACTGGATGGAAGCGTTGTAAAGCTCTTCGAGGATGCGATCGGCGTGGGGCGGGATCTGGAGGATAATGGGTATTTGTACCACGTGGACGCCCAAAGAGTAATCGACAAGTATGCTGCGGTGGACTATGGCGTAGCGACCGGTTTCCCGCTGTTGGATCAGATCTGGAAAAGAGGCTGGTGCCCTGGTTGGCTCATTGTTCCGCTTGCGCCCCCTAAGCGAAGAAAGTCTACATTTATAGCGACCCTCGCTTTAAATATGATTAATCCGCGAATTGGCGCAGATGTACTTTACTACCCGCTGGAAATGTCTGCTGAGCAGACCATTAAGCGAATGCATCAGAGTCATACTAACATGGGCGAAGACAAGATTTGGGAAGACCTGGAGCATTTCCGTGATCAAGTTGATGTCGCTATACAACGCAAGGTCGCCGGTAAGATGGTGGTTAAATCGTACCCCTCTAAGACCGCGACGATTGCGGACATCAAAGCTCACGCCAAATCGATGATCGCACTGCACAACATGAAACCGAAAGCGATTTTCATCGATTACGCTGAGACAGTTAAACCTTCCGACACCAAGCTCTCCGAGCACCAACAGCAGGCCAATGTGTACGTCGAAGCCAGAGCGATGGGAGAAGAGTTGGGCTGCTGCGTTATCATGCCGGATCGCTGTACTAAGGAAGCAGTAGGGCTGGCAGTGCCTGACATGAAGAGCTTCCAAGGCGCATTTCAGAAGGCAGGCGTCGTAGACATTGCCATCGGTCTCTGCGCCACTGACGATCAGTACAATAAGGGAGAAATCCGCTATTTTATATTTCTGAATCGGCACGGTATGGCGTACCAGCATATGAAAGGACGGGTGGATAGTGAAATTATGAAAATGACGATCGACGAAGAGATCGAGTACGATCCTGAAGAGCTGTCGAGTGACAAGAGACCCAGAAGAAAGGATTCTAGGGGCTTAAGTAATAAACGGCCCGATCTGGGATCGGACTCTGATGGCCTTGATGATCTCCTGCAGGAGTAAAATGCCATGCCTCATATTAGCGCTCCAAGGAAAACAACGTACAAAGCTCTCGGCTTGCTGGCTCCCAGCAGCCGGATAGAGCCCAGAGTCGAACAAGCCGGTAACATGGCTTCTGATCCCGGTAGCGACAGTCAGGGTATTCTAGAGAGGAGCTTCAGCCTACAGCTGTCTCAGGAAATCACCGAAGGTGTACCACCTACCGACGCTCCAATAGCCTTATCGCAATTGACATGTGGTCCGTACGTGGTCCTGGATTATCCCGGTGCATTTTGGCTGAACGGGGGCGATCCGGCAGATTGGCGCTTTCGTTCGCGGTCTAGCTCAACGACGACTGGCAGGGATGCTCTGATGCATCCGACATGGTACTCGCCGATGGTCATGCGAACCTGGACGCAACTAGCGGAGTGGCCCCTTGATCGCTCCAGGATGCCCGCCTTGCCGCCTTTCAGCATACACCCGCCAGTCTTTAAGTCAATGGATGGCCAGAGGTCATGCTGGCCGCTGGACGATGCCAGAGAATCTGAGATCACAGAACGGTGCAAGCGCACACCTTGCATAGCACTAAATGGAATGACACGCTGTCCTCTAACAGAGCAGAGGTATTTGCTCGGTAGTTGTAAGGATGCGGATGCTCTCAGGATACCTCATTGGAGCTGGGATTACTCCGTTGCTTGCAATGAGCAGGAATCAGGTACAACAATCACCGAAGGTGAACAAACAATCGGGAGCCTCCGGCGACCGGGCGGCGCAAAGCCGCGCTCGCGCGAAGCGCGAGTTTATTTGTCCAGCTTCGCTGGCTTGGACCGAGGGCGCAAATACGAGCCCAGCGAAGCGGGCGACGTATTTAAGCTACTTCTCGGAAGAGAAGCTTCACGTAGGATTCCGTCTAAACCCAGAATCGCATCTGTCTAAACCCCCTCTCTGGATTCTGTATTTAATGACATGCACTTTCCCATTCGATGGCTTCAGGATGCCTTTCTTCTCAACTCTGTAAACTCGTTGCGAAATGCATATACCGAGGTCAATGCACCCCCCCCCTACGTATCCTCCAGCCAGTGCCGCAGCCTTTCTGTTCTCCTCTAACACCACAATCCCATGATAACCGATTCCGAAACAACCCAACGAGAAGAGCGCTGTAGAACATCACCGCCTCCGCCAGCGCGGCTTCTTTCAAGGCCTGAGGCAGACCAAAACAAGGAGGGTCTCAGCGCTCAGCCCTCGCCAGCTTCAGCAGGCCCGGCTCAAGTGGTTGGAGATGCGGGGCCATCCATAGGCGCGGTAGAGGCAAAAGGCGACGGCGGCTACGCGTCTACGCTGCAGCCGATCGCCAAAGGAAACGAAACGCAGGGGATCGTCGAATCAGGGGATAGCGGCCTAACTCGGTCCCGTTCCGTACAACCTGGTTCATCGCACGACTGGGACGAGGACGCAGATTTAGCGGATGACTCCGGGACCCGGTCTGAAAGGAGCAGGGCAAAGCGCCAGGGCACGACCGAGCACTCACGGGGGGGAGCTGCGCCTGTCGACGACGACGATCTATTCGACGAAGTGTTCGAACAGGAAATGAAGGTTATCAGGGCCGAGCGTCAGAGGGATGCAAAGAGCCGGTATCAGCCAAAACCGCGTCGCGTGGTTAGCGCGCAGGAGATGAAAACGCTCCGCAGTATTCGAAGGTACTTTAAGAATAATGAGAATGGTCCCGTCACGCGATGTGAGGAGCTTCTCGGCATTGTACGAAAGGCCAATGGGCGGCCTCGCAGCAAGTGCGCAGGGTGCATGCTATTGTACCTGATCCTTTCGTGGACGGACGGGAAGTGTGTGAAAGATAAGGTAACCGGCGAATACTTGATCGAAGACCACCATCTAGAGTATAGCAACAAATACAATACGTGGGCTCGGTATGAGGATTACGCCGGTTGGCGTGACATCTTCAAAGCATTCCGCTGGTTGAAACCAAGTGGACCGTTCCGTGGCAAGATGCCGTCAGAGGAAACCGTCGACAAATCGAAGAGGCTGCTCCTTAAATCTGGTCTCGTGACAACATTTCGAAGGAAAACCACGAAGGACACAGCACAGGCTCCGCGCACACATTTCGTCTTGGACATCCTTGGCTTGCGCGCGAAGCTCATGGCAATGGCCAAGGCGGAAAAGGAACGCCTGAAGGTCGAGAATGCGGGTAGAAAGAGCGAGGGGGATCTTCGAGGCGCCAATGACTCTGACGTGAGCGTGATCAATAGGCAGGTGCAACGTCTGGTCAAGATTCTTCAGCTGGCTAAGGAGCAATCGCAGAGCGTGTTGGATGAGGATATCTCTGGGGAAGCCATCGAGAAGAAAATTCAGCTGCTTAGGGAGAAGGAGGAGGCGGACCACAAGCGTCGCGGATACCTTGGCGCTTTCGAAGAGACCGACAGTCTTCGCGCGGCCTGGCTCAAACGGGTGCGCCAGGAACTAGAAGAAGAGCTTCGCGATAGGGCGGAACGGACAAGCCAACCGGCCTGGACGGAATTCCTCAATGAGATTGCAGCGACGCCACTGGCAGATCAAATCTTGCTTCACGTTGCCGCTATTTGGTGTTACGAGTACCGTGAATACTTCGACGAGCCGTATCGCCTAACCCCCGGCGATGTCGAAGCCTGCCAGGGGCTGCGAGGACTCCCTTCAACTCGGTTTGCGAAGGTGATACGTGCTTTCTGGAAAATGGGCGTTCGTGCGGATTCCGCCGTGGAGGGATTTGATCCAGCATTTCTTGCCGGAAATCACTCGAAGAAGCTGCGGTCCGTACTAAACAATTGGAAAAGAGTAATCAGGGAGGTTAAGGCCGGGTACAAAAGCCACAGGTAAACGCCCCAGGATGCCCGCCTTGCCACTTTTGGCACTCGCTCGCCCGTTTGTCCGTCAAAGGGCCGCCCGAGGCCGTGGCAGTCATCTGCCCAGGCGTCCTTTCGTTTAAATCCAGTCAGCAGTCAATCTTGCTACCGCGACCATCGGTACGACCACAACCTCAGCGCCATCCAGCTAACGGCTATCGTCTTGGCTCACCGGCCTTGGCACAAGGGTCGCCAAGCCTCATCTCGCGCTCACCCACCGGCGCGCATCCTTTCCCCTACTCACCTACCGTCCGACCCTCAAAAACCCCGGCAAAAAATACGAAAGCGGGCACGTACTTACTCGCGATCCAAAAATAGCACGCGCGGTGCCTGCCGAAACAGTTCTACCAAGATATGCTCACTAAACAGAAGCCTGCCGTTGATCGTACACTGCTTGATACCGACCATCACAGCGGAGACCAACTGACGCTACAATCGACCATTCCTTTCGACCAGGCGGCCCTGGACATCGAAGAAATCCATCATCTGCACGGCGAGGTACTGGCGGCGGCCAGACGGTCACTGGAGAGCATCATACGAATCGGCGGGCTCCTGGCGAAGCTGAAGGAAGGGTGCGGCCATGGGAACTGGTGCAAGTTCATAGAGGAGAACCTTGAGCTGAGCAAGCGCTCGGTACAGAATTACCTGGCCATCTACAAAGGACGCGACAGTCTCAAAAGCGCAGAGTCTGCGGATTTGCCGATGTGCAAAGCTCTACTGAGAATTCCCAAGGCCACGGGCAATCGTCGGAAGGGGACGCCCGCTCCTCCCCCACAGCCCGCAGAGCCACCACCAGCTCATCATGACTCTGCGTGCGCCCCGGCAAGCATAAGCCACGATCAACAGCACGAGCGTGACGGGTCGTCGATGGAGTCGTCTGACGACGAGGATGAGGATGAGGGTGCCTCGGCACTCTCCCTGGAAGATTCGCCGCCGCTTGGTGGATCGGGAGTAAACGAACCGCTCCCCCCTGCGAACCCTTTGCCGGAAGCGGGGGTCGCTGAGACGTCGAAAGGGCCGCCAGCAGTCCCGGATGGTCCCGGTCGTAAGATGCAGGCGGTGTGGCCGAAGGGCTGGATCACCGCCGATGCGATCCGTCATAAGTTTTTTACGGTCGGCGACCGTAAAAGAAACGCCGTTTCCCGTGTAATGTCGAACGAAGATATTCGTCAATTAAAGGACGATATCGTGGCCTTCGCATGGATGGTCAATGACTTGGGGCGCGAACGTTGGGATCGGACGCGGTTGCGCAATTTGGAGTATGCCATGTTTGAGGTAGTGAGCCTCTTTTCGCTAGACAAGAGCGAGCTTAAACGACCGTGAGCACTCATCGTGGCACTACAGTGACCGGTGCAATCATGCGGTGGGCTGCTGATGGGTTGCTCCGAGTACGTGCACATCGATCCTCCAGAAAGTTTTGGACTGCCTCTAGCCGTGCCAATCTGGCGTTGACTCCGTCAATGGATTTCCCTAAGCCTGAGTCATGCCCTCTTCCTCACCGTCCCTCGATCAACTCAAACGTGCTCTCGCTATCGCCGAGCAGATCCAAAAGCTGGAGGCGGAGTATGCCGCACTCCTGGGAGGCAAACCCGCGGTCGCTCCAACCTCGATCACAGCGGCTGCAAAACCGGCCAAGAGAGGTGGCAAGCGTACCCTTTCAGCAGAGGCTCGCGCCAAGATGGCTGCAGCAGCCGAGGCCAGGTGGGCCAAGAAGGGTCGTGGAGTGCCACCGTTGGTGAAGACCGCCAGAAAGAAGCGCGTGCTTAGCGCTGAAGGCCGGGCCAGGATCGTAGCGGCGGTGAAGGCTCGGCACGCTGCGGCCAGGAAGGCCAAGTGATGCTAGTCAAAGCGGAGGATTCAACCAATTCTCAAAAGCTGCGTCCAGCCGCTTTAGCATCTCCTCCTTCACGTCTTTCATGTCGGTGAACTGTGACCAGCGGGTGAGGTCCTGGCTTTTGCCGCGCCCTCAAACTCATGGATGAACTCCTCCACGAGCCCGAGCCGGCGGGCATCCGTACGCGACCGGCACTGCCGACAATGTCAGTAGCGCTTCCTGCCTTGCTTGTATTTGACCAGACATTGAGCTTAATATTTCTACTGGATTTGTGGCTCAACGGTACCGCTTCGCTCTGGGAGGCCGATTAGAACGACCGCATCACCAGGATTTACAGACGAACCTGCTACTACGTCCGCAAGCGACGTTTTTGGCTTAACTGAGGTGATCTTTAAATCGCCAATTTTCTCACCGTTGCGAACCACCCAAAAGCGGGAATTCAGTTTGGCACCTTGCTCGGCCCCAACATCAATGACAACGGATTTCCCCAGTGACGACAACACAGTATGCATACGACTCAGGTATGGATCATACGGAGTACCTGACGCTGAATGAGATAAGTCAGCCGCCGCATACATTTTCGCCGCAGATGTATTTGCGGCTTGGGCACCAGAATTCGGTGGCCTAAAGGTGACATTCCCGACGATGGTTTGCGCTAGTTCCCACTGATGCACCAGTTCTTTGTAGGCACCGGCTTGGTTCCGATCGGCATCAAAGGTAAAAATTGCTGCTCGAAGCTTCGTTGCTGCGTCTCTCATTCGGCCAGCCGATTCGCCTAGAGAAAATGCAGTGATCAAACCAATCGACAAGGCGGATACGAAGCCGAGCAATCGAACTAATCCTTTTAGGCTCGTCCCAAAAAATCCAATCGTTACGGTGGCCACAATCGAAACTCCGCCCATGGCGACGTATGCGACGATCAGTCCCAACGCCGATTTTTCCAGCAAATTGCAATCGGAGATGATCTTGCCAATGTTCGTCAGTTGCTCGGGATTCACATCGGCGATCATGAGATTCGTGATCGAATTCGCAAGCCTAAATAATCGACGCCTTGCCGAAAGGGACCGATTTCCGGTTTACCAGCTACTGGCACGGAGCTTCTCTACCAGAATTGCGCTCGTTCGCAAAATCATCTCCGCTGGCCGGACTGTTGCCTACCGGGCTGCCTTGAAGTGGGCAATCGCCGGAGGAGTGCCGCATCGTGGCGCTTGCCCGAAGGGGCGGCGGGTCGCGGACGGTCCGATCCCCGACCGCTACCTTCTGACCGAGCTGCCGAACGCCATCTACTTGGCCCGCACCGAGCGCAACGTGACCGACTCGGACGGCACGCTGATTGTGAGCGTCGAGCCGGCTGCCGTTTCCCATTGTCCGATGAGCACAGCCATTGATCTTTACCTCCCGAGTCCTGCGTCAGTCCAGATCCCTGAGATTCTTGGTCGGGCAGGCTTTGTGGTGGTGACGTGGCAGAAGAAGCTCGGTGGCGGAACAATGGGAACAACATGCGCCTGCGAACGAAACGGAGAAGTCGTGAGCATTACCGCATCTTCCATTATCGATGATCCAGAGCACCAATATCTCTTGGGATTGTGCAAACCCGAGCATTCAGCTCTTCTCAGCCTTGCGGCGGCTCTACTGATTGAGCATGGTGCTCTCGATGCAGCCACGTACAATCGTTGGAGATCTCAGGGAAAGAATTGAATCCTGACAACCTCCTGGATGCCCTCTCTCGTTCTCCGTGAGCCCGCTGCAGCCGTCCTTCTGTCGGTCTGGCGTTGTTGACCCTCGGATACGGGATGGAGTACTGTTGGGATTCTGACCCAACCAGCCATGATTCACCGTGAGAAACGAGATCTACTTGCCGCGATACTGCGCCACTTGTGTTCAGGGCAAATATCGAATGCGGAATTTGACTCGTGTGAAGGAAAGCTGGAATCAAACGACCCAGGGATTTGGCCGATTCTCAATGCGGCGTGGCAACTTTACGATCTTGGCGAGATTTCAGGAATAGGTCCTGCGGAGGCGTACAAACCGGGGGTCGCACGATGTATTCTCTTTCTCAAATCCGATTTGGAGTACGAGTGGCCCGAACATTCCTTTCTCAAGGTCCTCTGGTTCTATGCCTTACAATAAAGGTGATCCGCTTACCGAATTCCGTATTCTGACGGAGATGTATTGTGACTGGATGAATATTGGTCCATCGACTCTCAGTCACATCACTGATCATCTCGAAAGGAATCCGAATCTCGCTCTTGTAGTTCGATGCATAAATGACAGAGTCGTCAATCCTAACGCACTTCAACCTTGGCAGGTACGTCCAGAGAAATGTCGAGCCAAGGATTGTCACACCCAAGAATAGCCACTTCAAAAAGTCTGGTGGAGCTGGCTGCCTAGAACTATCAAACGCACCGAAAAACAGAGCCACGCCCCAAAAGTGAAGAGTGTACTCCAAAAAAGCGGGAGAACACATTTCATATAAAAAGTCACGGAGGAAGAAAGCGTGCGAGAAGCCATTGTGATTGCGATAAACATCTAAAGCACAGCTTCGGAACCAGGTCAAGATGACCATCCCGCGTAGAAGTCGAAGACTCGAACGCTCCATGTAAAATGAAGGTGCAGTTAGTGCAGCAGCACTAAAGTGTGCTGCTGCTGCACCACCTACACAGCAACCAAGGTGCAATGGTGCGACAGGTGCAATTTGCGGTGTTGCACCACTGCACCATTCGTTATTTCTCCG